>Ga0209536_100000634_pt1 | contig 57152 bp, 41 predicted proteins | sample DeeMarSeWOR28_12_FD_187461 | JGI IMG/M metagenome (GOLD analysis project Ga0209536, IMG submission 187461) | Marine sediment microbial communities from White Oak River estuary, North Carolina - WOR-2-8_12 (SPAdes) (version 2) | ecosystem: Environmental > Aquatic > Marine > Intertidal zone >... | reverse complement strand
TGGCCAACGACCTGGCCGTATGGGGCGTCGGAGGCATCGGCGGCGAGCAGCCCACTCCGCTGAACGGAACCTACGCGTTCGGCGATTACGGCTCCGATTACAATAATCCGGCCTATACGACATTAGTTTACTGGGAAGCGCAGATCCCGCTCGTGCAGGAAGGTCTGTATTGGACCACAATAACAATGAGGATCGAGTCGATTTGACCCCGCAATCTCACAACGGTTCTACTTCGACGATTGTGGAATAGTTGGCACTCAGTTCGGAGTAACGATGGTTCCGTGTCAGGTCGGGTGCTTTGTTTTGTTATGATAATAGATGCACCCGACGGTTTGGTTGTATGAGTTAGTCGGTTCATAAGAGACAGTTCCTGCGTCAAAATATCCAAACTACAAGCGGTCTTCTGCCCGAAATAAATAATATGCCGATTCCAATGACGTGCGCGTGAAACGGCCAAAGTTCAGGAGGTTCGGAGTCGCGACGGGCACGAAGGTCCAGCAGGAGAACATGCGCAAGCTCGCCAAGCAGATGGCCAAGGACCCGAAGATGCTCATTCCCGAGTGCATAGGCAGCTGCGCGCGCTGCCCTTTCGACAGGCTCCTCCAGAAGCTCCAGAGGATACAGAAGTACAGCGACAGGCCCGTGTTCCTTCAGAGATTGGCGCGCGGGGGCCGGCAGTTCGAGCGCGCCTACGCGGCAATGCTTCTGCTGGCGGCAGAGGACCAGCCCATCAAGTTCGCGGTGGCGAAGCTGCCCACCGGGGATGTCAACTACACGGTCAGGGGCAAGGTGAAGAAGGAGGTCTTGATAGGTTTCGAGCATTTCGACGACGTGGAGCTGAGCCTGCTGGCCTATTCTGAGTTGGCCGTGAAGAGGAACCTGCACATATACTCGTCCACCGACGGCGTCTTCTGCAGCGGTACCGCCCCCAACTACCCCAAGGAGATCATCACCGACGTGCTGAAATCGGCTGGCCTCCAGTTCAGGAAGGTGAAGAAAGACTACCTGTGCGAGCACATGGCCGATAAGGCCGCACACGGGCAGATACTCAACCTCGGGGTGAAATCGGCCGGGATGACCATTTCCCTGTGCCGCTCCTGCTCGTCCAAGAAGAAGAACATCTACTCCGAGCTCAACAAGCGCCTCATCACGAAAAGGCCCGAACGCGACTTCAACATAGAACTGGAGTACAGGTTCGAGTGCGTGAAGGGCGATGCCTGCTCGGTCGCCAGGAAGAGCTTCGACACGAAACACCTCGTGGAGAAGTACCGCAAGGGCGGCCTGTCAGACCGCGAGCTCCTGGAGCTGTTCGGTGACGAGGTCAGGGAGAGCCTCGGAGGTTCCGATGCCAAGATCCTCATCATAGGCGGCAGGTGCTATGAGAAGGACCTCGAATCCTTCATAGAGGCCCTGGACCCGTCCGACATCGAGAGGAAGGCCCTTGAGAAGGTCCTGGCCGCGGTCAACAGCCCGGTCCTGGTGGACAGCGGGACACCGAGCTCAGTATTGTCATTGTTCTGGGACAGGGCCGGCGCCAGCGCCATACAGGCCGTGACCGGCGACAAGGAACTCGCCCGCAAGATATTCCAGGACACCAAGGGCACGAACAAGACGCCCAGCCAGATACTCAGGGAGGCGGACATGGAGAGGAAGAGCAAGACCGTGCTGGGCGCGCTGCCGAAGTTCAGGAACCTGGGCAAGATCGGAAGATTCGCCGACGGCATCGCCCGGACATACATGACCATGGGAAAGGACGAGGCGCTTCTGGAAATAGACCGTCACCCGAAATCAGAGACCAAGTTGAAGAGCGTCAGCTGCGGCCTGCTAATGGCCATGAACTCGCTGAAGGGAAAGGAATGGCAGTTCACGAAGGAGGAACTGGATTACGGCCGCTACCTCGCAGACTTCGCCTGCGCCCTCCTCGACGCGGACCCGAAGGAATACAAGGATGCGCTGCAGAACCTCTTGACGGCCAGCGGTTCGGGGGAGCAACTCAAGTGAGGTCGGATACCCATCGTTCTGAATAGTTATGTGAGGCTCATTCGATACGACGCCCGAACCGTGTCAAACGAAAGTTCTAATGGAGACTATCAGAGGCTCATTCGAAACGACGCCCAACCGTGACAAACGTAAGTTCTAACGGAGACTATCAGAGGCTCATTCGAAACGACGCCCAACCGTGTCAAACGAAAGTTCTAACGGAGACTATCAGAGGCTCATTCGATACGACGCCCGAACCGTATCAAACCAATCCAGAATCCCCATAGGGCATTGGAAATACTTATTACGAATTTGACGTTCAGGTATTGGAATCAGAGGTGGAAGGATGAGAGGAAAACCACTTGCAGTAATTGTGTGCATGTCCATGGTCACGCTGTCTTTGAGCGCGTTCTTACCGGCGATCTCCGGAAGCCCGGGAACTCCGGTGATATTGTTCCCCGGCGGCGCGGGAACGCCGGGCGACCCTTACTGGATAGCCAACGTCAGCGACCTGCAGAATATGAGCACGGACCTGTCTGCCAGCTACATTCTGATTAACGACATCGATGCCAGCGCCACTTCGGGCTGGGCCGGGGGCTTTGAGCCTATTGGCCCCAGTGGCACTCCGTTCTCAGGCTCTTTTAATGGGCAGGGATACAGCATCACAGGGCTCTATATCGATCGAGGCGGGACGGACTACGTGGGATTGATAGGTTCTATGACCGGCGTATCGAGCCTGGATAATATCGCTCTGATCGATTGTGATATCACGGGTCACAACAACGTAGGAGGATTGGCAGGTTCGAGCGATGGATTTACCACAATCACGGATTGTTACAGCACAGGGAGTGTTAGCGGTGCGACTAGCGTGGGGGGCATAGCAGGTGAAAGCCACGGGACCGCCGTCGTTTTGGATTGCCACAGTACCTGTGCCGTTTCCGGAACCGCAGACGCTGTCGGAGGTATTGTGGGCAGGAATTACGGCGCCGTGACGAACTGCTACTACACGGGAAGCGTTGACGGCTTCAACTACGTTGGCGGGATCGCAGGCTGGATGAGCGGGGGCCTCGTACAGGACAGCTATAATGCCGGTGATGTGACCGGTTTGGGTGGAAGCACAGGAGGACTGGTGGGATATCATGCTACTGGCATTGTCGAGGATTCATACAGCACAGGTCCTGTCAGTGGCAATCAGTTTGTCGGCGGGGCCGCCGGATATAATTCCGACACTTTGACGAACTGTTACAGCACGGGGAATGCCAGCGGCAGCAGTGACATCGGCGGTTTTCAGGGATATGTCAGTGGCGGAACCACAACCAACTGCTTTTGGGACACCGAAACCTCAGGCTTGGCCACAAGTTTCGGACCTGAAACCGGCCTTACGACCGCCGAGGCGATGAACGACTTCACCTTCACGAGCGCAGGCTGGGACCTCACGAACGACTGGTTCTGCATGAACGGGAGCACCAGGCCCTTCCTGAGGATGGAGCACGAGACCTCGATAATGAACTCGCACGAGTTGCAGCTGATGTTAATGGACCCTTCAGCGGACTACGAGCTCACGCGGGATCTTCAAATGGACATATTGGACCCGACCCAGATGTGGGGGACAAGCCCTTCATCCGGCCTGGGTTTCGTGCCTGTGGGCAATGACTCCGCTCCTTTCACCGGCTCTTTCAACGGTCAGAATCATTCTGTCACGGACCTATTCATCGACAGCAACATGAACTTCGCCGGGCTCTTCGGCAACACCTCGAGCTTTGCCAATATCTCATATGTCAACCTCGAGGACGTGAACGTTACCGGTACAATGAACGTCGGGGGCCTCTGCGGCCATACTTCAAATACCATCATAGAAGGTTGTACCGTTACCGGCAACGTCAGCGCCACGGTCGAGAACCTTGGAGGCCTCATCGGCCACGCTGATTCAAACACGGTCGTGGAGGATTGCACGACCAATTGCACTGTGACCGGAAATTCCAACGATAACACCGGAGGTCTGATCGGTAACAACGCCGGGACCGTTAACGAATGCGAGTCGCACGGATACACCCTCAGCACGAACAACGGCTGGGAGACCGGAGGTCTCATTGGCAGGAAAGGGGGCACGGTGACGAACTGCACCTCCTACGGCTTCACTAATTCCACCTTCGGCAACGTGGGCGGCCTCATCGGCTATTCGGTGTCCGGACTCACGACCCTATGCGAAGCCCACGGGGATGTCAGGGGCTGGGCCAACACCGGAGGTCTTGTCGGAAGGCTGTCCAGTTCACTTACCCAGTCAAATGCCTACGGCGATGTCACTGGAACAGGTACTGGTGGTACGGCCAGCATCGGCGGACTGATCGGGTGGATGATATCTGCCGGCATGAACTCGTGCAATGCGTACGGCGACGTGGTGAGCGCGGGCGGCACAACGGGCGGTCTCGTGGGTTCCAACACCTGGATATCATTCTCAAACTGCGACGCCCACGGAGATGTCACCGCCGCCGGAGCCCAGATTGGCGGTCTCGTGGGATACAACGTATGGGCCTCGGTCAACACCTGCAACGCATACGGCAATGTCAACGGCGCAAGCAAGGTCGGCGGCCTGATCGGCGAGCAGCAGGGCAACGTGGGCAACCAGGTCCTGAACTCGAATGCCTGGGGCGCGGCGGTCGCGACCGGCGGTACCGTGGGCGGCCTTATCGGATACGTCGACTCGACCCCCGTGACGAACTGCACCTCCAACGGCCCGACCGAGGGAACCGGCAACGTGGGGGGGCTGATAGGTTATTCGATTGACCCGCTGCCCAACACACCGATAAACCTCTGCAATGCGTACGGGCCAGTCAACGGAACAGGTAACAACGTCGGCGGTCTGTACGGATATAATTCGCAAGGCGACGTAATCGATTCCAACGCTTACGGTGACGTGACGACCAACGGTAACAGCGTCGGCGGCGCGGTCGGGTACATGAACGCTGGCACCCTGACCAACTGCACTGCCAACGGCGGCGTCTCAGGCGCGGAGCACGTCGGCGGCCTGATCGGTTACAACAACGGCAGGCCCGTGACGGAATCGGAGGCCCATGGCTCGGTCTCAGGCGACAACAACGTCAGCGGTCTCATCGGATTGAACAATCACGCGGTGCTTACAGTCTGCTACTCGGACGGGCCGGTCACCGGGTCAATGAACAACACAGGCGGCCTAATCGGCCTGGGTCTCAACGGCACCGTGACCGACTGCTACAGCCAGGGCGACGTGAGCGGCAACGTTAACGTCGGAGGCCTGATAGGCAACAACACCGGCCAAATGGGCGGCGGGGACGTGAACCACGCCTACAGCTCAGGCTCGGTATCGGGTAACTCCGGCGCCGGCGGACTGATAGGGATTGATGATGCGAATGACGTCAACGACTGCTTCTGGGACACCGAGACCTCGGGCCAGGCCGCAAGCGACGGCGGGACGGCCAAGACAACGCTGGAGATGCTCGGCAGGGCCACCTTCGACCCGCCGTGGGACTTCACCACGATATGGGGCATCCACGAGAACCAGACCTATCCGTTCTTCCTGCCCGGTCCTCCGGGCGTGTTCTCTGCCGACATGGCCGTGACAATCGAGGCCAGCCCGGCCGTGGTCCAGGACGGGGACCCGGTCAAGGTATACGTGAACATCACCAACAACGGGCCGAACAACGCAGAGGTCGTGAACTGCACGGTCATCACCTCGGGAGCCGGCCTGACCTACAACGGCGCGAACCGGACCCTGAACACCTGGGGCAACACCAGCTACTCCTGGACGAACCCCCTGATGATGAGCGGCGAGAGCGCATGGATAATGATGAACATGACCGCGAACGGGGCCGGCGAGGCCATGGTGAACGCATCGGTCACCGCCGCCACGCCCGATCCCGCTGCTGCCAACGACGCGGACACGGACAACGTGACCATCAACGCGCCTCCGAACGCCGCCGATAACTCCTACACCACCGACGAGGACACGCCCCTCGACGAGACGGGCGGGGCGCTGCTGGCGAACGACAACGACCCGAACAATGATGCGTTGACGATAATTGCCTTCGACGCGGTCAGCGCGGAAGGGGTTGCGGTGGACGTGGACCCGAACGGCGACTTCAGGTACGACCACACGGCAATGGCGAAGTTCCAGGAACTCGCGGTCGGCGAGAGCATCGCGGATTCTTTCGGATACACGATTTCGGACGGCCACGGCGGCGAGGACACCGCCACCGTCACGATAACGGTCAACGGCCTCAACGATGCCCCCACGGCCGCGAATGACGCGTACACGGTCGCCGAGGACAGCGGAGCGACCCAGTTCGGCGTGCTCGCGAACGACGACGATATCGACGCAAGCGATGTGCTGAGCATCGGCACCGTATCCCAACCCGCCAACGGGGCGGTGGCCATAACCATCAGCGGCACTGGACTGCAATACCAGCCCGCGGCGGACTTCAACGGCCAGGACACCTTCGGCTACACGGTCTCGGACGGCAACGGGGGAACCGATACGGCGGTCGTGACGGTAACCGTGACAAGCGTTAACGACGCGCCCGTCATCACCACGACCTCGACCCCTGATGGGATCGAGGGGACCTCATACTCCCTGACGGTCAACGCCACCGATGCGGACGGTGACACGCTGACCTTCTCCGGGACCACGGATTCGACCGACCTGGCGATATCTGTTTCAGGCATTGTCAGCGGAACGCCATCTGCGAGCGGCCAGTTCTGGTTCCTCGTGACCGTGAGCGACGGCAACGGAGGCACCGACTCGGCCAACCTGACCATCGACATCGCCCCCGACCAGGACGGCGACGGGATCCCGGACGCGGCTGACGACGACCGCGACGGGGACGGCGCAGCTAACATTGACGACGCCTTCCCTGACGACCCTGCCGAGACCCTGGACACGGACGCCGACGGAATAGGCAACAACGCGGACGACGATGACGACGGCGACGGCGTTCCGGACGCGGACGACGAGGACCCGCTCGACCCGGCCGTCGGGAAATCCGGAGGCCTGCCCATGTGGCTGTACCTGGTCCTCATACTGGTCATAGCCGGCGTGGCCGCCGGCGCCGTATTCATGAGAGCCTCGTCAAAATCCGGTAAGCAACCCACGTTCGAAGACGAGGGGCAGATCGAAGGACCGGACGGGGAAGCAGGAAGCCCGCCTGGAGAGACACCCGCAGGGGTTCCAGCCGAACCGCCCGCAGAACCGGTTGCCGATGAGCCGGGCGAACCACCTGCCGAGCAGCCTGCCGAACCACCGACCGAGTAACCTGCCGAACCACCTACCGAGCAGCCTGCCGAGTAGCCTGCCGAACCACCTACCGAGCAGACTCGACAATCGAGCAGTCAACCGAGCCGCCTGCGGAATAATTGGTAATGAGAATTCATGTCCGGTTCCATCAGGTCTCTTCGTAGATATCCTCGATGTCGAAAACGGCCAGCATCTTCCTGACGTCCATCTCCAGCGCCTGGATGTCGTCGGCATTGGGTTGCGTGACATCATGAATGTCCAGCTCGTTGAACACCGTGTTACTCGGATAGAGGTCCCTGGCGAGGTCCACCAGCCGCCAGTATTCCGTAAAGATGGGATTCACGTGGCTGTGCTTCCCCCTCTTGCCCGACCAGAAGTCCTCGCACTCCACCAGTAGAACTGACAAGCGGGCCTGCAGCTTCTCCTTCTCCTTTGGGATGTCGGCCTTCTTGGTCTGCTTTTTATTCTCCTTCTTCGGTTTAGACTTCTTCGAACAGGATTTCTTGGGGGCGCTCTTTGATTTCTTCTTCGGTGGCATAGGTAACAATATGTGAGTTCAGGGTAAAAGGGTTTTCGGGCACTCTTACCCGTATTTCACTTTCTTCAACTTTATTATTCCTAGGATACATATAATAATAACTAGCACTCCAACAATGCCTGCCAAAACTCTTAATACTGGCTCAAACTCAAAGTACAGCGCTAAAAATATCGCCAAAACACCAAGGACAATGAATAATATCTGAAATGATAACAGTTCACCCAACATCTCTCGTCTATGCATTGCCTTTCACATTTACTAAAGGCTCCCTCAACCATAAAAGGCTTTCGGGTTTTATCTCCTCTACCGCCCTTTGATTGAATGTGTACTGTTCGGGCGGTTTGCCATACGACTCTGGATCAACGAGCGGCGCAAATTACTTAAACACCGCCAAATTCGTCGACCCAATGAGCCTGACCGAAGAAGACCGGAACCTCATCGCGAAGGCGAAGGAGTTAGTACGAGAGAGAAAGGTCAGCGGCGGCTATGTCGGGTCGGTGGGCGCGGCCCTGGTCACGGCTGATGGGGAGATATTCACCGGCGTATGCCTGGACCTGGCTTGCGGCATCGGTTTCTGCGCGGAGCATTCCGCGATAGCCGGCATGATTTCACACAGCGAGGAGACCCGCATCAGGACCATCGTTGCCTACGGCGGCGATAAGATAATGTATCCCTGCGGGCGATGCCGGGAGATGATGGCTTTGATCGACAAGAGGAACCGGGAAGATACTTGGATTATAGTCTCTGATGACGAGAAGGTCAAGCTGAAGGAGCTGCTGCCCGGCGAGTGGATGTGAAAGACTATTGGGCATATTAGATCTCTTGTATGATGTAATAAATCTGGTTCAAGCAGTAGTATTTTAACCGAAGAACATGAAGGTTATTTCCCTTAAGTACATGAAGAAGACGTACAGGAACGCGGCAGATATGTATGCGCTCATCAATATCTGGAACCCTGTGTACTTGGTCTTGTCCAGCGGCTTTCTCCGTCCCCGCACGTCCGACGACAGCATCGTCGGGCTCATAATCAAATCCATGAATAATGAAATAGATTATTCGATTATTTAAGTAGTTTGGTACAGGTGATTGAAAAGCTGGCTTTCAAGCCTAACCAAATAAAAGGATTATTAAAACCAACCCGACTGCCAACACCAACGCCACCAAGAACAGGACTTTCATCAAGCCAGGTCCGGTCGACTCCCTGACGTCCTTCTGCTGGTCCAGGTAAACCTTGGGCCTTCCCTTCAATGGTCCAATATAACTCATCTCTCATCCCATCTTGTATCTTAGCAGCGCCCCCACGCCGCCCAGCGCCTCCAGGGTCTTGCCTGCCTCGTGGACCTCGCTGATTATGACGACCTTGGAGCCCTGGTTCTGGGCGGCTGCCAGTATCTCCTCGTAGGTCTTGGTCCTGATGCGGTTGCTGGTGACGAGGAGGGTCTCCACCGCCCCGGCTTCCACCGCCTGCCTCGTCTCGGTCTCCCCGTAGGCGTACAGGCCTTCCTTCGATATCTCGGCGAGCAGCCCCTCGACGAGCTGGGTCTCCATTGCGACGCGCGAGTCCTCCAGGACCTTGGAGCCCACCCCCTTCTTCAGGACCTCGGTGACGCCGGCCATGCCGCTCTGGCCGCTGGCCTCCAGGTGGCAGTCCTTGAAGATGTCAGCGGCCTTGTCCCTCCCGTAGGCGACAACACGTTCCTTGGCGAAACCGGGACCGAGGACTATCAGGGGGCCGTCCCCCATCTCGGTCTTCAGGGCGGTGATGACCTCGTCGAAGTAGCCTTGCTCTCTATCGTCCTTGGTCTTGTAGAGCTTGCCGGAGCGGGGGGAGCGGATGGTTGCGGTCTGTTTCACGCCGTACTCCCTCAGCTGGGCTACCACCGCTTCGTCATCGTCGATGGACAGCAGGGTGATCAGGCCGCGGGCCGTGGTCTTCTCAGCGTCGACCAGGATGTCGAGCTGGTGGGGGAGCCATATCTTCTGGATGCTGAGCTCGTCGTCGAGCGATATGTTCAGGGTGTGGTAGCTGCCTATGTCTTGCCTGCCCTCCTCGATGACACCGTGGATGCGCAGCCAATCGGAGAATTCATGGAACTCGGTCTTCTCGACGCGGATGCCCAGCCACATCCTCTTCTTCTCCCCCCTCTCCGCGCGGATGGCGTCCGCCCGCGTCTCCTCGCGCCTGGTCGTCAGGGCGAAGACCAGGTCTCCTCCCTCGATGACGTTGTACAAGTGCCAGAGGTCGTCCAGAGTCTGGACCTTAAGCTTGATGTTCCCCGTTCTCGGGTCCCGGTTTATCACCCTCAAGGTTCACACCGTCAAGGCACATGGTTCTCGGATATTTGGAAGTATCTACCCGAACCCTAGAAAGGCTGGAGCACATCTCATCAAGCCGCCACGAAGCCGTACAGCACGAAAGTGGCCAGGCACAAGGCCAGCGCGAACCACTTCACCGCGGCGGCGCGTCTTCGGCGCACGACCATGTCAAAATCAGACCCGTCGTTCATATGCATCCCATCCAATACTATATTATTATATTAATATATAAATTTTTTCATTGGATAATTATTCGTCTGCCAAGGCCGGAATTCGACATCTTTTTCTATTGCGGGGGCATTGTTCGTGCATGATCGGGTCAGTGCTGCAGCCGTCCGAGCTAGTGGGCCGCCAGGACGAGCTGGCCAGCCTAAAGGGCTCTCTCGATGCCGCGATCGGGGGGAACGGTTCAACGGTGCTCATCTCGGGCGAGGCCGGCATCGGCAAGACGCGGATGGTGAACGAGCTCATCGGATACGCGAGGTCCAGGGAGTGCAGCGTCCTCCAAGGTTGGTGCTTCTCCGATTCCCTCACCCCATTCATGCCGGTCCGCGAGGCCTTCAAGAGCGTTGGCTTCGACCACCTGTTCTCACACGAGAAACCGCCGAGACTCGAGTGCGTCTACGTGATGAACTCGGCGGGCATACTGCTGTCCAAGAGCGAGCGTGTCGAATCCAAGCTGGACGCGGACCTCTTCACTGCCATGCTCAGCGCGGTCGGCGACTTCGCCAAGGACTCCATGAGCATGTTCGGCTCGGGCCAGCAGAGCGCCCTCAACGTCATGGGCTTCGGCGATTACCGCATCATCATCGAGAAGGGCGCGGTTGTCCACATAGTCGCCGTGATATCCGGCAGCGAGAACGAGTTCCTCATTTACGACCTCAGGAGGGCGCTGCTCGACCTCGAAAGGGAGCTGGGCGACGTGCTCAAAGACTGGGCCGGGGACATGACGGAGGTTAGTGCCATAGAGCCCATGATTAACCGCCTGCTAAGCTCAGGGAAGTACGAGGGCGTCGATTACGCGGCAGAGGACCCGAAGCTCGTGCAGGAGAACCTGTTCGACAACATACTCCTGGGCCTTCAGAGATTGTCCACGGTCAATCCCGTGCTCATGTTCCTTGACGACCTGCAGTGGTCCGACCCGAGCACCCTGGCGCTGCTCCACTACCTCTCCAGGAACACGCAGAAGGACGCTGTCCTGCTCGTGGGAACCTACCGGCCCGAGGACGTTTCCCTGTCCGAGGACGGGGCGCCGCATCAGCTCGAGACAACGATGCAGCTGATGAACCGCGAAGGGCTCTTCGGCAGGATCGACCTGCACAGGCTGGACCAGGCCGGGACCGGCGCGCTAGTGAACAACGTGCTGGCCCCCGCAGACCTGGGCGAGGAGTTCATCAATAGGATATTCACCGAGACCGAGGGCATGCCCCTGTACGTCCTGGAGGCCCTCAAGCTCCTAGCGGAGACCGGGTCGATCGCATTGAACGAGGATGGCAGATGGGCCCTCGCTACGGACATCGACGAGCTGGAGATACCCTCCAAGGTCTACGACGTCGTCAAGCGGAGGATAGACCGCCTGGCGGAGGACCAGAGGGAGATGCTCGAGTGGGGGGCGGTCATTGGCGAGGAGTTCGGCACGGACATACTGGAAGGCATTCTGAAGACGCCGAGGCTCGGCCTGCTCAAGAACCTCAACGAGGTGGAGAAGAAGCACCGGCTCATACACTACCTCGAGGGCAGGTACAGGTTCGACCACACCAAGATCAGGGAGGTGCTGTACGGCAGCCTCGGCAACGAGCTCCGAAGGGAGTACCACAGGATGGTGGGCGATGCCATCGAGGCGATGCGGGACGTCGAGGAGGACGACGTGCTGAGCGACCTGGCCCATCATTACTACGAGGCGGGCGATGCCAAAGCCCTTGATTACCTGGTCAGGGCGGCCGACAGGGCGAAGGAGAGGTTCTCCAATCCCGAAGCCATCAGGCTCTGCCGGAGCGCCCTTGAAATGGTGTCCGACCCTGCGGAGCGAGTCACGATACTCGAGAAGACGGGTGACGTGCAGGCCCTGGTCGGCGAGTTCGACGGGTCCGAGAGCAGCTACCGGGAGGCGGCCGGGATCACCGAGGATGACCTCGCGCGTATGAGGCTGCACAGGAAGATGGGCAACGTTCAGGGGAGGAAGGGCCAGTACGCGGAGGCCCTGGAGACCTTCGGGAAGGCCAGGGGATTCGCCAAGGACGGCATGGAGCCCGAATTCGGACGCGTGTGCGTGGACGAGGGGGCCGTCTATTACAAGAAAGGCGAGCTGCCCATGGCGATGGACCTTTTCTTCGAGGGCCTCAGGATATTCGAGAACACGGACAACGCCGAGGACCTGGGCAAGGCCCTCCGGGCGGTAGGCAACATATACCTCAGCAGCGGCGAGTACGACGACGCCCTTGAGTACTACCAGAAGAGCCTCGAGGTCATGGAGGAGGTCGAGTTCCGGCACGGCAAGGCCGCTGCCCTGAACAACATAGGCAACGTGTACCTGACGAGGGGGGACATGCCCAAGGCCCTGGAGCATTACCGGCAATGTTACGAGATAATCAGGAAGATAGGCGACAAGGTGGGCATCGCCCTCGCACTCAACAACATCGGGGTCGCGTACGAGAACATGTTCGAGCTGGACAAATCGCTTGAAAATCATGAGAAGAGCCTGGAGATACGCGAGCGGATAGGCGACAAGCGGGGCATCAGCTTCTCCCTGGGGAACCTGGGCATCATCCTGCAGCGAAAGGGCGAGCTGGACAAGGCCCTTGAGACGCACGAGCGCAGCCTGGCGGTGTTCAAGGAGACCGGCGAGAAATGGGGGCTGGCCCGGTCGATGAACAACATAGGGGTGCTTTACCAGTTGATGGGCGACCTGGACAGGGCCCAGGAATACTTCGAGAAGAGCCTGGAGATAGACAGGGAGATGGGCGACCGCCGGAGCATCGCCCTGTCCAACAGCAAGATAGGCGGACTCTTCAACGAGAAGGGGGAGTTCGAAAAGGCCCTGGAGCATTACACCGAGAGCCTCGGGATAAGCCAGGACATAGGAGAGAAGCAGGTGACGGTGCTCAACCACGACGGATTAGCGCGGACCTATGTGGGCCTTGGCAAGGTCCAGGAATCCATAGAGCACGCAAGCAAGGCCATCGAGATATCCGAGGAGATGAAGGCCGAGACCCTCATCGGCCTGAGCCGCCTGGCCCTTGCAATCGCACGAATGGAGAATGGCGACCTGGACGGGGCCGCCGGGGACTTCGAGGCCGCAAGGTCAGAGCTCGAAAGGGTCGGTGACAGGAGCGAGGTGGCCAGGCTGAACCTGCACTACGGCCTGCTGTGGACAGGCAAGGGTGAGAAGGACAGGGCCAGGGTATATCTTGAAACCGCATTGAGCTCCTTCGACGAGATGGGCATGAGGCTGTATGCGGAGAGAACGAGGAAGGCCCTCGATGACCTCTGAGCCGCGCGCCCGGCAGGAGAACTGCCTACCGGCGGCCATCAAGGTCCAGGGGATGTCGCAAGTTACTTAAACGGATTCACATTCCGAAACCTGCATGTGCCCGGATGGGGTAGCTACCGGTCGGGTCACCGCCCTTCCGGCTACAATGGATATCCTGGAAGCCTGCGGAGCTTTAGACTCGAGTTCGAACCGAAGGCCAGCGAGCAATCGGAAACGCTGGCCAAGCTGGTCAAGGCGCTCTCCCTGAGTATCTCAGGGATGCGTCTCGCCGACTTCCCAAGTCGGCTGCGACCGTGCCCAATGGCGCATCATTGGGGCCGGTGCACGATGAACCTGTTCATCGTGATACCAGCATTCGTCGAAAATCTCGGTCCGGGCGCTTTTATTATTTTACGGTCCAGTGATTTTTTTTACTAAATGGATGATATGCCCGCACCTCGACGATGTTCAACACCGTAAAATTACAGGCACATTCCGTATTAAGGACAATAATAACGTAAAACCAAATATTTTTTAAACAGGTGCTTCATACCAGACTTCGTGGCATCTAAGTCGAAATGCCCCGTTTGCGGTAGTGAACTCACTGAGGATGCCGTGTCCTGCCCCACCTGCGGGACCGCCTTTTCGGAGGATGAGGAGCACACGTGCCCATTGTGCGAAGGAGTCGTCAGCGAGGATGATGAGAAGTGCCCCAGCTGCGGCGCGGAGTTCGATTCGACCGATTGGGAGGGCCCGACCAAGCCCCGACCGGATGCTGAGGCGGCGGCAGAAGAGGGGGAGATGTCCGAGGAAGTTCCCCCGGAGGAGCCCGCGGTAGCCGGGGCGGAAGATGTCGAAGAAGAGGAACCAGAGATAGAGGCCGGACCTGAGGAGATCGTCCGGGAGGAGGAAATCCACGAGGAACCCGGGGATGAGCCGTCGGAAGATGCCCCTGAACCGACCAGGGCTGATGCAGGGACCGAGGACGAGCCCTCCGAACCGATCCAGGCGGAACCGGAGGGAGATATATCGGAGGAGGAGCCGGAACCTGAAGATGAACCGGACGACGAGGGACCGGAAGATGAGCCGGACGACGAGGGACCGGAAGAGGATGATGACTCTGATGAGGATGATGATGAACCGATTTCATTCGAGACGGATCTGGAGGCACCTCGCGATGCACCGGTACAGGAGGACGAACCTCCGGTCGACGAGCCCTCGGACGTAGATGAGCCTGAACCGGCCCGGGCCGAAGAGGAACCCCCCGAAACCGAAGATGAGGCCGCGCCGGCCGACGAGGAGACGGAGGAGCCGCCCCCGGTCTCAGGCGTTGATGACGAAGAGCCGCCAGCGGTCGAGGACGCGGACGATGATGAACCCCCGCCGGTAGCGGAGATCGACGACGACCTCGATGAACCGCCTCCGGTGGCGGATGTGGACGACGCGCCGCCCGACGACCTGCCGCCGATGGACGACGAGGCCATCCTCGAGGAGGAGTCCAAGAAGGATGGACTGGTCGACCAGGAGCTGGAGGACCTGGTCAAGCTGAACGGCATAGGCCCTCTCAAGGCCAAGATCCTTTTCGATGCGGGATACACCGACCTCAGGAAGCTGAAGGCAGCGACCGTGGTCGAGCTGATGAAGGTCCGCGGGATAGGAAGGAAATCCGCGGGCGAGATCAAGGCCACGCTGAGGGAGATCGACCTCGCGGACATCAAGCAGCAGGAGTTGAAGATAGAACAGGTGGAGACGGAGTACCAGTGCCCCCTGTGCGGGACGGTTGTCAGCGCCTTCGAATCGTCGTGCTACGAGTGCGGCACCGTCTTCGACACGGACCGTGAAGAAGAGGACGAGGAGGACGCAGACCGCCTCGCCCTCTCGTACTACGACAGCAAGCTGCTTAGGACGCCCGACAATCCGGACCTGTGGTATGCCCGCGGCTCGACGCTGGTGAAGATGGAGAACTACGACATGGCGCTCAAGTCGTTCGACCGCGCCCTCGAGGTGGACCCGGGATTCCAGACGGCATGGATATCCAAGGCGGAGGTCTATAACAAGCTCGGTGACCCTATAAAGGCGGCCGAGTGCTATGGCCAGGTGATATCAAAGGTCGGCACGGCCCGCGCTGGCGAGAGGGATGTCGAGGGCGGCCTCGAGGTCCCGGACATGCAGGTGACGGCCGAGGACGTCAAGGATTTCGAAGCGGAGCTGGCCATCGAGGAGCCCCCTGCGGAGCCCGAAGAGCCCAAGCCATCGGACGAGGAGATGGACAAGGAACTCGGCCTGGACGATGAGGACGATCAAAAGGCGGGGGAACCTCCCGCAGAAGAACCCGAGGCGGCCGAGGCGGCCGGTCCCGAACCGGCCGAGGTGCCGGCGGAGGTCGAAGCGGCAGCGGAACCGGCCGCGGAAGCGGAGCCGGCAGAAGCGGTTGAGGAGGCGGCCCCTGCTGCCGAAGAAGAGATTGCCGAGGAACCGCCTGCCGGGGAGGACGAACTGAAACCTGAGGACATCAGGACCACGGTGGTGGAGGAACCGCCTGACATGAGGGTCAAGATGGACTTCACCAAGCTTCCCATGGATGAACAGCTCAAGGGTATGTCGGAGAAGGAGCTGAAGAAGCTGTTGTCCAAGCAGGCTGCGCACGTCAAGCCGCTGCTGCTTCTATCCAAGGAGGCTGACGTCGACGTCGGCCCGGCCAAGCGTCTCATCGCAAAAGGCGTGGCCGAGAGCAAGGGCGGGGACATGATAGAGGCAGTCAAGTACATGGGCCAGGGCCTGGAGATCATCGAGTCCAGGTTCAAAGTGAAGCTCTCAGAGGACCTGAACGTCCTCGCGGACCTGGTCAGGGAGCTAAAGGTCTCGGGGATGGACGTGAGCAAGGCCGTGGACATGATGTCGTCGGCGAAGGACCTGGTCGATGGAAGGGACTTCAAAGAGGCCGTGGAGCAGTTGAACGAGCTCCTGGAGCTCTTGGAGAGGGTTAGGTCCTAGGCCCGGAGACCACCCTGAGGTCTCCCGGAGGCAGTACGGCGTCCATCTCCTCTATGGGAACGTTGTAGAATTCAGATAACCGTTTTGCGAAGGCCTGGCGCTTCTCCTCGCCGGGGACGATTATGAAATACTCGCTGGCGTGGGCCATCACCGCCGTATCGGGCCCGCACATGACCTTCCTCTCCCCCTCGTAGGTGATTTCGCCCACCGCAAGCCTCAGGTCCAGCTTCTTCGAGTAATTCCTCTTCCCCCTGATGACGAAGGCCCCGCGGGGCAGGAACTCCCCGGGCTCGGGGGTCTTCGAGACCTGGTCAGGCTTAACCCAATACGCGCTGCCCGACCCGACCTTTCCCTTCCAGGCCTTAGAGAAGCAGAGGGCGTAAAGTCGTGCCTCGGTGAGCGTGGCCTCGCCTGCCGCGCCCCCGTCCTTCACGACGATGCTCGGAGCCCCGTGCACGTCCGCGTGGGCGTACACGTCGGCGTCCTTCAGGTGCTTCTTCACCACCTGGTCGTTGGACCTGGCGTCACGGCCCCCGAGCACGATGTGCCCCTCGCTCGATATGAACCACCTGAACTTCTCGAACCAGAACCTCTTTGTGGGTTGCTTCCTTGCCAGCTTCCTTTCGGCCTCGGCCTTGCCGCTCCTGACTCGGTTCCCCAGCTCCCCTTCCGCCTCTGTGATGGCCTCGAGCGCGCCCTTCCGCTTCTGATTCGCCTTCTTGGCCTTGTCGTAATAAAGTGTGGCGTTCTCGTTCAGGTTGAGCCGGATGTCAAGGGTGAGATCCAGATCACCCTTCTTCACGGTCAATATTCCGGTCGAGGGCTCGAATCCCTCAACGCCGTCTATCTTCAGGACATCGTTCTTCGCGGCCTGCCAATTTCCGCCTGCCGTCAGAGCCACAACTTTGGTGAGCAGGCCTTCAAATGTCTGGTAATCCGCGTATATCGAATCCCCTATCTCCTTGAACCTCTTCGCGTCGGCCTCAAGGTCATCCACGGCTTCTTTCTGCCTCTCTATCTGCCTCTCCAGGCGGTCAATGTTGCCGTCGACGGGGGCCTCGTCCTCCGGAAACTCGTCCGGAAGACCGGTGAAGTACTCTTTGACCGCCTCGCCGAAGCTCCCGAACTCCCTCTTGTCCGCATCGGCGTAAATGGAGAGCCAGAAGGGCTGCACGTCCGCGGCCTCTCCCTCAGCGTTGACGATGTAAGGCGCTGGCACCCTCAGCGTCTCGCCGAACAGGGCGATTATCTCCAGAACGCGAACGACCTCCGGAGCGTCCAGGGAATACGCCGGGTCGTTCTTCTCCCGGCCGAGGACCTTGCACACCTCCTCCGCGTGCGCTCCCCCGAGGTTCACCTCCACGGCCAGGCAGCGGACGAGGTCCCTTTCTGATTTCGACAGGAGCGCTGCCAGCACCACCTGGTCCAGCTCGAAGGGGTTGGCGCTCTCCGGCGGGAACATGAACGGCTTGCCCGCCTTTACATCACGGGCCTTCCAGGACTTCGAGGTCAGCGGCTGGATGATGGTGTCGCCCTCGACAAGGATGGCATTGCCCGAGCCGAAGAGCTCGACGACGAGCCTGAGCGCCGGCCCGGAGTCGAACTCGAAGACCACGACGCGGTCGAAGCCGTGCTGGCTGACGCCTGTCAGAGTCTTTCCAGACAGGTGCTTCCTCAGCAGCATGGCGAACGTGGGCGGCTCCCCCTCTGCCTGCCTGAACTCCGGTTCGGCCCAGATGGCCCTGCCTATCCGGACAACAACGGTGTGCTTCTCCTTCCTGCCGGTGAGCCTGAAGAAGAGCTCCCGATGGGTTGGGAAGAAGACCTTCTCCACCTTGAGCCCGATGAGCGATTGCATCTCGCCAACGACCGCGGCGACGTCGAAACTGGACATCTGGGATTTCATTGGGCGGGAATTGGCTTGTTTCTTAATAGTTTTGGTTAAATGATGTTTGATATTGTATCTATAAGAAAGAGAATCAATATTCTTAATCTAATTTATTATCATATTTCTTAATCTAACTTTTTATCAAATTCAAACATCAATGCAGCGTGATCCTGACAACACCGTCGATGCCCTGTATCTTCTTAAGCAGGTCGCCGGGTATGGGGGTCTCGGTGATGATGTAGAGGAGCCCCGTGGAGATCGACGGGTCCTCGCCGATGGCCTGGCGTATGGATATGCCCGCATCGCCTATGGTGCTGGCCACCTTCCCGAGAACACCGGCCTTCGCAGGGTCTGAGAGCGTGAGTTCGATGACGTCCCAGCCCATCTGCTGGGCCACGTCCTTGAGGTTGCACGTGGGGTGGAGCTTCGAGAATATGCCGTACAGCCTCTTGTTCTCCCTGATGGTCCTGACGGTCGCCGACACTATCTGCTTGTCCTTGTTCACCGCCTTGGCCAGCCCGTTGTAGGATACGGCCACCTTGTCCACGTACAGGCGATCTCCGTCCAGGCGAATGCCTATCTCCAGCATGTACTTGGCGACGACTGCCTGCGCCGGCACCCTGGAGAAATCTCCCGCGATGAGCTCCCACATGATTGAGAAATGGTCGACATAGTATTAATTCTTTACTGTTACGGAAAGTTATTTATACGTATAAGTATATTTCTATCCTGTTTTGGTAGCATATATTACCAAAATGGTAAAGTATTGATGCGTGGTGATATCATCGGAAACATACAGAAGTTCGAGACCAGAGCGCTTCACGCGGGAAACATCGCGGACGAGAGTCGCGCGCACGCGGCACCGATACACAGGACGAGCGCGTACCTCTTCAGGGACACGGAACACGCTGCCAACCTCTTCAACCTGAAGGAGCCGGGCAACATCTACACCCGTCTTCAGAACCCCACCCAGGAAGTGTTGGAGAACAGGATGGCGTCGCTCGAGGGAGGGGCGGCGGCGCTCGCCGTCGCTTCCGGGACATCGGCGATATTCTACTCCATCGCCAACATCTGCCGGAAGGGCGACGAGGTGGTTTCCGTCAGGACCCTCTACGGCGGCACCTACACGATGTTCGACAGCATACTCGCCGATTTCGGCATCAAGGTAAACTTCGTGGACGGGGGTGACCCGGGCGCCATCGCCGGCGCGGTCAACGACAACACCCGCGCCCTCTACACGGAGACCATCGGCAATCCCCTGCTGGACGTTGCCAACATCAAGGTGCTCTCCGGCATCGCAGAGGAGCATCACATTCCCTTGATAGTGGACTCGACCTTCACCACGCCCTACCTGCTCAGGCCCATCGAGCACGGTGCCGACATCGTGGTCCACTCGCTGACCAAGTGGCTGGGCGGTCACGGCACCGGCATCGGCGGAATTGTCATAGACAGCGGCCGCTTCGACTGGACGGACGGGAAGTTCGCGTTCTACAACGAGCCCGACGCCTCCTACCACGGGCTCAGGTGGGCCCACGACCTGGGGGAGCTCAACCCGCAGGCCTTCATCCTGAGGATGAGGCTCGTGCCATTGCGCAATCTGGGGGCCTGCATCAGCCCGGACAACGCCTGGCTGTTCCTCCAGGGCATCGAGACACTGGCCCTGCGCATGCAGAGGCACTGCGACAACGCCCTGAGGATTGCTGAACACTTGAAGGACCACCCGCGGGTCGAGTGGGTGAGGTACCCGGGCCTGAAGGACGACCCCTACCACGGGCTCGCATCCGACCAGTTCGAGAACGGATACGGTGGTATGGTCGTATTTGGAATTAAGGGCGGTGAGAGGGCCGGCGCCGCTTTCATAGATTCTTTAAAACTGGTTTCGCACGTATCCAACGTAGGCGACGCCAAGAGCCTGGCAGTGCACCCGGCGACCACAACGCATTCCCAGCTCACCGACGAGCAGAAGGCGGCGTGCGGCATCACACCCGAGCTCATCAGGCTCTCCATCGGCATCGAGCACGTCGACGATATCATCGAGGACATCGACTCGGCACTGAGGACATCAGGAGGTAATTGAATGGTGTATCTAGAAAAAGTTGGAAAAGGTTCCAATGCACCGGGATTGGCCAATGTGGTCAAAGTTACGCACTACAATTCCCAACGGGGAGGGAAACAATGACCATAATCATGCCCAACGACTACCATGCCAGAAAGGAACTCGTCAACCACGGCATCTACTGCATCACCGAGGAAACCGCGCTCAAGCAGGACATCAGGGCGCTGCGCATCGGGATCCTGAACATCATGCCCAAGGCCGAGGAGTACGAGTTCAAGGTGCTGCACCCCCTCGGCCGGACGCTGATACAGATCGAGCCGGTGTGGATCCGGCTTCGGAACCACGTGTACAACAGCACGGACAAGAACCACCTGTTCAACCTCTACCAGTACTTTGACGACGCGATTGCGGAGAGGCACCTTGACGGCCTCATCGTGACCGGCGCCCCGGTCGAGTCCATCGGCTTCGAGGAGGTCAATTACTGGGACGAGGTCGTTGAGCTGCTAGAATATGCCAGGCAGAACATCGCATCCACCCTGGGGCTCTGCTGGGGAGGATTCGCCCTGGCCAAGGTCCTGGGCATTGACAAGCAACCGTATCGGGAGAAGCTCTTCGGCGTGTTCGAGACCCGCAATATCAGCCGCGGGCACAGGATAACCGGAGACGTTGACGACATATTCTGGTGCCCGCAGAGCCGCCATTCTTACATTCCGGACGACGTCATGGAGGACGCGCGCGACCGCGGCATCGTGAACCTTCTCGCGCACTCCCACGCTGCCGGTTATGTGATATTCGAGAGCGCCGACCACAGGTTCCTGGTGCACCTGGGCCACCCGGAGTACGACGCCGAGCGCCTGGTCGGGGAATACATCCGCGACCGCGACATAGGCAGGGTCGATGTGGACCGCCCCAAGAACCTGGACATCAACAAGCCGGTCAACAGGTGGCGCGGCCACAGCTACGAGTTCTTCTCCCAATGGATCAAGTACGTCTACGAGGAGACGCCGTACTGAGGTGGTTGTGCATGTTCGTGATGAGGTTCTGGAAGGATTTGGCTTCACGAGAGGGAAACGAGGTGATGAGATGACAAGACTGAAATGCGCGATACTGGGAGCCACCGGGATGGTCGGGCAGCGTTTCGTTCAGCTGCTCGAAGGCCACCCGTACTTCGAGCCGATATTACTGGCGGCATCAGAGAAAAGGGAAGGCCAGCTCTATTCGGATTCCGTGAACTGGGTCATCGAAGGTGATGTTCCGGGATACGCGAGGGACATGACCCTCGCTTCACTCGATGCCAATGGGATATCAAGGGCCTTATCTCCGGATGTCGATGGAAAATCAAAGCGCGGGGCCGCCCTGGCCTTTTCCGCCCTCCCCGCAAACATCGCCGACCAGCTCGAGACAGAGCTGGCCGGGAAGGGCGTTTGGGTGTTCTCGAACGCGTCCGCCCACCGCATGGACGCGAACGTGCCGCTCCTGGTCCCCGAGGTCAACGCGGACCACCTTGCCCTGCTTGAAGGCCAGACCGCCCCGGGCAAGATCGTTACCAATGCGAATTGCTCCGCCACCGGGCTGGTCCTCGGGCTAGCGCCCCTGAAACCGTTCGGCATCAAGCGCGTGATAGTGACGACCTACCAGGCCCTGTCCGGCGCAGGCCATACCGGGGTCCCGTCCACCGACATCATGGGCAACGTCATCCCCTACATCGCCGGCGAGGAGGAGAAGATGGAGGAGGAGACCAGGCGAATACTGGGAACTTACGAAGGCGGCATCGTCAAGGGGCACCCGGCGGAGGTCATGGCCAACTGCGCCCGGGTCCCCGTCACGGACGGCCACTTGGAGGCGGTTACAGTTGAATTCGAAGGTCAGGTGTCCAGGGAGTCCATTGTTGACGTTTTCCAAACATACAATGGGCCAGCGGAGGTCGCAGAGCTGCCCTCCGCGCCCGCAACACCCGTCATATTCACCAAAGAAGAGGACCGCCCGCAGCCGAAGAAGGACTGCTGGCACGGCGGCAAGGGCCGTAAGGCCGGCATGGCTGTAGTTGTCGGCCGGCTGGAGGTCAAGGGCAACTGGGCGAGGTTCTTCATCTTGAGCCACAACACTGTCCGCGGGGCCGCCGGAGGTTCGCTCCTGAATGCCGAACTAGCACATTCGAAAGGACTGCTGGGGGTGAATCATTGAAGATCATGAAGTTCGGGGGCTCCGTGCTCAGGACGCCCGAGGACATCGAACGCGCCGTAGAGCTCATCAAGTCCGACGGGGACGAGAAGGTCGTCGTCATTTCCGCCCTAAACGGCATCACCGACGAAATTAACACCTTTCTGGAGACACTGGAAAAGGGCGAAGCCCAGCCCAGGGTGATTGCCGAGTCCATCCGGGAACATCATTTCTCTTTACTCACCGAGACCGTAATGGACAGCACCCGCATCAACAAGATTAAGGGCCAGCTGGCCTCACTCATCGAGCGCTGGGAGCGCGTGGCCTTCGGAGCCCTCTACACAGAGGAGCTTACCAAGCGCAGCCGCGACTTCCTGCTCAGCCTGGGAGAGCGCCTGGCCGTCATCATCATCGAGGGCGCATTGAAGGACCGGGGGGTGGAGGCCCAAGCGGTTGAGATGGACCGCCTCGGCTGCGTCACCGACGGCGAATACGGCTGCGCGACGATCGACATCGAGTCCACCATCGAGCGGATACCCGGCGCCATCAGGGCGATACTCGACGAAGGTAGCACTCCCGTGGTCACAGGCTACTTCGGTGCGGATTCCGAGGGCCACACGACGGTCTTCGGCCGCGGGGGCTCCGATTACTCGGCCGCCGTCCTGGCCAACCTTCTGAACGCCAGCGTCATCGAGCTGTGGAAGAACGTGGACGGCTTCATGACCGCCGACCCGACCGTCGTGAACGGCGTGAGGCAAATACCCAACCTCACCTACCGGGAAGCTGCGGAACTAGCTTACTTCGGCGTCCGCATACTTCACCCGCTGGCCATCTGGCCTCTGCAGGAGAAGGGCATCCCGCTGTGGATAGGCAACGTGAACGATTCGGCCCGTTCAGGCGGCACCCTGATCACCGGCAAGGCCTCTCCCGGCCAGGATGTCATCAAGTGCGTCGCCCACACCAAGAACATCGGCGTCCTGAAGATACACGGCGCAGGAGTGGGCCACCAGCCGGGAGTGCTTGCCAACCTGGTATCGCAGATAAGCGGCGCCGGCATCAACATCAAGAGCGTCATCACGTCCCAGACTTGCATCGCCCTCCTGCTCGACTCGGCAGACCTTGAGCGCGCCAAGCGGAGCCTGAAAGGGATATCAGCCAATATCGTGGAGCGCATCGAGCCCGTTGACAACGTCGGCCTCATCGGCATAGTCGGCGAGGGCCTGAATAAAACTGAAGGGGTCGCGGGCCGCATCTTCGGCGTGGTGGGCAAAGAGGCCATCAACATCGAGATGATCAGTTCGGGCGCTAGCGATTCGGCCTATTACTTCCTGGTCCAGGAGAACGACCTGGAACAGGCTGTGAACGCGATACACGGCGAGGTTTTCGGGTAAAAAGAAAAAGCCACTGGAGCGTTTTCAATATTATGGCGTCAAAATGGTAAAAACGGCCTGAAAATCTGATAGCCAGTACAAAATAGAGTCATTTTGGTGGCTCTCACCATTCCACTACCCACGTAGTTTCGAACGGTACGTGCAACTAGAACCACTTACGGACACTGGATAACTAGAATCTCGTCTGCATACGCATGTACCCAAAAGCCCTTGCCAGGTTCGTGCAGCTCCAGAAATCGGTCATAGTATCTCAACCTGTATGGGTCGAACTGATCGTAGGTCATAGCATCATCGATGACAAATGAGGTGCCGAACGTAAACATAGCTGGTTGCTCGCTTGTGAACGGATAACCGACCAGGTTCCAGCCCGTCTTGAGATAGAACACGGCTAACTCACCGCTTTCAGCGGGCTCGCCGCCCACAACCCGGATTATGCCGTCCCCGTACGCCGTGATGTGCACCCAGAAACCCATTGTGTTGTTAACATAAATGAAGTCGTTCAGGCTCAACGGTTTGAATGTGGCCGTTGTCTTCCACTCGTTGCCGATGTCTGTCGGCTTGTACCATTGTGCTATGTCCCATGTTGTGTCCCCGTTAAGGTCTCGGAAGACTGTCAGCGGGTCGCCCTCTAACTGATTTGGGAACGATATTAGTATCCAGTCGTCACTGAGCGCGGCCTGGCTGACATCGATGTCGAATATCTGGTAGATGGTGACGTTCATCTCGTCCGTGTCTGTGAGTCCGACCTGGTCGGTCACGGTCAGGGTCACTGGGTATGTGCCTGGGTTCGGGAAGGTGTGCGATGGGGTTGGTTCGAAGTACTGGTATGGCACGCCGTCGATGAAGTCCCAAGTCCAGTTGACAATGCCGTCGTCGATTGGCTCACCGAGGTGGCCCGGGTCGAACGAGTTGGAGCCGTCGAAGTTGATGAGGGCTCCTGGCACGTCGAACTGGTCGGGTCCCGCATCTGCCACAGGCGGGTCACCATCGGTGACTTCAACAAACATGGTATCGCTGTCCGTTTGACCCTTGGTGTCCATGACTGTTAAGGTGACTCCAAAGGTACTTTCATTGTCAAATGTGTATGTCGGTGAGACTCCGGTAAGGCTTTTGGGCAATCCGTCGGTGAAGTTCCACCAGTAATCGGTTATTCCGTCATCGTCGGTAGACGCACTGCCGTCGAATGTCACGAGCGTGTGTTGCGGAACACTTTGATCAGGCCCGCAGTCTGCTCCTGGACACTCATCGGTAACGTTGACAGTCATCGTGTCGGCGTCCTTCTGCCCCATCGTATCCATGACTTCCAATGTAACTATAAAAACACTTTCATTATCGAATACATAGGTAGGGGAAGCTCCTGTGAGTGTCTTTGGAGTCCCGTCTGTAAAGTTCCACCAGTAGTTTGTGATGCCAAAATAAGAAATCGAGGCACTGCCATCGAATGTCACCTGTGTATGAAGAGGAACAGTCTGGTCGGGACCGGCATTAGCCAGCGGAGTCGGCGGCCACGAACTCATCAATGGGTAGTGGTCGGTATGAAAATAGGAGCTATATTGATAGACTTGTGCGGTGTCACCGATCCCGTCACCCCCTGATTGATTTTGATAGGGGCCTGAGTAGATGTCTGTACCGTTGTAATCGGACCAATAATTTCCTCCGGAGGGGTATCCGTTGTCCCAGTCGTTAGACCCGCCGTGGGCACTTACTTGTATTGTATTGTTGATAATGTTGTTGTGATAAAATAGATTTCCACTTGAACCGGGAAGGAGAATCCCCCAGTCACAATTTTCCATTGTGTTTCCCCTTGCGACGTTATCTGAGCCCTTAATGTATATGCCCACATTTGCGCTTATTGAACACTCGTTGTTTTCAATTATGCAATTATTACTTGAATATAAAAAAACACCATAGGCTGAATTTGAGCAGCTATTGTTTGAAACAACTATGTTATCCGAAAAACCGAGTGTTACCCCCGTACAAGAATTCGTTAGATCTTGATTATCAATTTTAAACCATGTAACTCCGGCACAAATTATTTCGCCAGCGTTTGGGGGGCAAGTGGCATTATTCATATTCATATTTTTATAATAATAAATCGGTTTATTGTTAACGGTGTTGTTTATTGGGATTGTCTGTGTGGTGAAAGTATCTTTGTCATTCCCCATTATATGAAAACCACTGTTGGCGAAAGAATTCTTAAAAAAACAATTATTATAAGAATATTGTATCTGTATCCCAATGCTGTTATTTATGAATTCGTTCCTGATAAAAAAGGTGTCGTTCGATCGGCCGATGTAAACGGCTCGCTCATCATGAATAAATACATTGTCATAGAATTCGTTACGATGGCTATCACGCCAGACATCCACACCCATTGGGTTATTACGGAAAACATTGTCAGTGATTTTGTTATCCGTAGAATAGTAGAAGTGGATCGAGTATTTCGAATTATCAGATATATTATTGTTTGAAATGTGACAATATGATGCGTGATCCAAATATAGTCCTGCGTCTTGGTTGGTTGAACTTCCACCTCCTCTCAATGTTAAATGTTCAATGGTAACATTATCGACAGTAACACGCATGACATTACCCGTCCCACCTCCATCAATTATGGTAGAATTTACACCAACCCCGAAAATATTCAACTCTTTGTCAACTACGACATTCTCATAAAAAGAATAGGCCAATGCGACTATAGTATGGCCATCCAAAGTATTCGGGGCATCAATGGCGTCTTGGATTGTCATGAACCATTCGTCTGTGTCTATATTGTGGACTTTGGACGGAGCCATGGAAATATTACAAATATCAGTCCCAACAGCGTCTTCACTCATTTTCAAAGACATAAAACCAGAGGTGAAAATAATTATGATACATACACCGATTACCCAAATACGTTTCATCTCTTCCTCCTGTAGATATCATATATGCAAAACGTAGTTTATTAATATTTCGAGTAAAAGGATAACTTTTTGCTTGTTATTAGTAACGATTATATAGTTTAGGTTACCTTTATAATTACTCTAGGTAAGTGAAATATCGACAAATTCCCTAGAACTTCAAAGTATTAAAGGGGAGGTGAGTATTGAGGATATCAGGAGAGGTAAATGAATAGTGAGCCAGCAAAGGAGAGAAAAGCGCTGGGGAGCGCATAAAAAGAAATACCCGACAAAGAGGAGGAGGAAAAATGAAGAATGTTAGTAGGTGTGCCCTAACGAAAGTATTGATGTGTATAACCCTCGCTGGTGCTCTTGTTATATCTCTTTTTGGAGGCATCGGGACAGTCTGGGCTTATACTAGTCATGCTCCAATTCGGATAGCCAGTAACAGTGACTTTACATATGCCAATGGTGTTACTGGTGGCTCAGGAACACAAGGAAGCCCGTATGTCATTAGTGGTTGGGAAATAAGTGGTGTACTACAAACATACACGTACGCAATATACATTTCAGATACAACGGCTTATTTCATCATTGAGGATTGTTATTTACATGACATTGGCAGTGGCGATGCCATCGGAATATTACTAGAAGATGTCACAAACGGAGTTATTAAGAATAACATAATTGAAGATTGTGATGGCTACGGTGCCTACTTAGACGATGATACATGGTCTAACTGGGTATATTTAAACGATTTTCTCGGCAATAACGGCGTCCCTGGGAGTGGTGACAGTCAAGGATACGATGACGATACATCCGAATTAACACCCAACTATTGGCATTATGACGAAGATACTGGTGGAAACCATTGGAGCGAACATCATTGTACAGGTGATCCTAGTGATGGCAGTGAACCGTATGATATAGACGGAGCTGCAAGTAGTCAGGACACATACCCTTATGAGAATACGATAAATTAACCTCGTCAATCAACACCAGTGTTACAATATTCAATGAGCCAATGGTCGTGGTCTCCCCTTTCTCCGTTTTTTATTATTTATACTTAATAAACATCTTGCCAGTATATTATTTATTCTTCCCATTATAACGTTAAAAAGTTGAAGCCACTGGAGGGAATTGAACCCTCGACCTACGCCTTACCAAGGCGTCGCTATTTGGAGCCCGGAGGCCAGAAAGCACCCGGGTACCTCTAAGCCACAGTGGCATCGAAGACGAGTTGGCTCGTCGAGACGCCGCCTGAAAGCGCAGCGACAGGGCGAGCGCCCGTAGGTGAACTTGTTCACCAAGGGGACTGTGGTAGGATTGGCATTTGGTTGGGGGATTTAAAATTATGGGAATGCCTATGTTCACAGGCTAGCGCTCAAGATGATCTGTTATATCTACCAATCAACGACCCACGTCGAATCCGCTAGCACATGCACCACATAGCCTTCTCCCGGCTGCATCAGATACGACGAAGCGACTTCCCTGAGGTTGTAGGGCTGCGAGGTGTCGCCGACCATGACGATGTCGGCGGTGGTTCCGAAGAAGGCGTTGGCGACCGTTTCCGGGACCTGTGACGGGTAACCCACCAGATTCCAGCCCGCATACAGCGGCATCGAGAGCGGACTGCCGAAGGCATCGCCTTTTATCGTGAGTGTAACACCAGGCTGCGTGATGTTGACCCAGTAGGACTTGAAGTGGTTCATCTCGTTGAGGTCGTTGAGCACCGGCGGCCGGTGGATGCTATGCGATATCCAGGTATCGGTGGGTGTGTCGTAGGTCTGTATCACGTCCCATTGACCCGCGATGCTCTCCAAAACCGAATTCAGCGACCAGTCGAGCTGCCTGACCGGTATTGAGATGAGGTTCCAGCCCTCCTGCAGCGGCACGTTGTATTCGATGTAATCGAAGGGGGCCGTGAGGGGGTAGTTGTCCATTGAGGTCGTGCCAAATATCGAGTCGTAGGGCGTGTCGCCTATCCCATCGCTGCCTTCGAGGTCCTGCACCGGGCCGTGATATAGGTCGATGCCTGCATAATCCGACCAGAAGTTACCGCCGGACGGGTATCCGTTGTCCCAGGTGTTTGTGCCGACCTCATAGGCCTGGTTGACATTACCGATGAAGCTGTTGTGATATACCCGACTGTAGTTGCCGTCCAGGATCAAACCCCATTGATTACCCTCTATCAGGTTTTCATAGATCGTATTATAATGTGCCACGACAGTGAGTCCGAATATTCTGTTCGATATCATCTCGTTGTTTATGACACTATTGTTATGGCAGCCCATCGACAGGCGCATGCCAGTCCAATTATTGAATGAACAGTCGTTATCCTTTATGGTGTTCCAGCTCGATTGATATAAGTAAACACCATCATCCACGTTATACAGGCACAAGTTATTATCAACGGTGTTCCAGTGTGACGAGTCAATGCTGATCCCCTCGAACGTGTTGTTCAAGCAGATGTTGTCTGTCAGGTTATTGTAATTCGATTCAAGCTCCACCGCAATGCCCGCCCTGAACAGGTTGTCCGAGCAGTTGTTCATTATGATGTCGTTGTAGCTGGAGTTGTCAAGGTACATGCCGCTGTCGAAGCAGCCGGTCGCCGTGTTGTCGTAGAACGTGTTGTAGGTGGAGTTTACCATGTAAAGGCCGTACTGGCCGCAGCCGGTGGCCTCGTTCTGCTGAATCGTGTTATTTGCGGATTGGAACAGTATGATGCCCCAGGTCGAACCGTCGACCGTATTGTTGTACACGAAGTTGTGGTTGGAGCGGTTGGAGAGATGGATGCTGCTCTGCGAGTTGCCCCACGCCGTGTTGTTCATGACCTTGTTGTTGCAGGAATCCGTATAGAGGTAGATGCCCCTGTAGATGCAATCGGACACCGTGTTGTTCTCGATGATGCCGTGCTGCGCGTTGTAGCATATCAGGCCGATATCGCCGTAGAAGGGCCAGGTGGCAATGCCGTAACCGCCGGCATTGAACAGGGTGCAGTTCCTGATAGTGAAGGGTTCCGTGGTGTTGCCCACGTAGATGCAGTTCCCCCGGCCGGTTCCGTTGATGAACTTGTTCTCGATGACCCAGGGGTCGGCAAGTGTTCCTGCCCCGCCGGTGACGCCGTGGGCCGCGTCGAAGTCAGCGTTCGAGTTGATGCGTATGGGCACGTCCCCGCTCATGACATAGGTAACGTGGGTGTCGTTCACCGTTGGGTGAACTATGCCGGCGCCGTTCTCGTAATCCAGTTCCACGTAGTTCTCGAACGAGCCGTTGGCCGCGATATCCACCTGCACCGTCACGTAGATGTCCACCGTGACACTGGGACCGACCGTGCCGACCAACCAGATGTTGTTCCCCGCGTCGGGCGGCGGGTTGGCCGAGATGAACGTGCACCACGGGTGGTAGAACTCTGTGACAACCACGTTGAACGCGTCGCCGTTGCCGATGTTGGTGAAGCTCAGCTTGTAGGTGATGACCTCTCCGATGGGCTCCACGGATACCGGCCCGGTTTTGGTGATCGTCATCGCGGGGCCTATCACCATCGTAATCGCGTTATCGCTCCTCTGATAGGGGATCCCTGCCGCGTTCTCGTAATGGGCGGTCACTTCATTATTCAGCATCACGCCGAGAAGCGCATCGATATTGACCTGAACCGTGACCTGGATGGAACCGGAAGCTCCCGGTGCAAGTGACCCGATAGACCAAATGTTGTCTCCTGCCGATGGCGCCGGAATTGCTGAAACGAAGGTTACATCCGCGGGATACGTCTCCACGATCTCCACGTTATAGGCCCAGTCCGTCCCGGTGTTGGAATAATTGATCCAGTAGGTTATCGTCTCACCCGGAAAGGCCTGGGCCGGGGCCCATTTTGATATCTGAACGAACGGATTGATGAGGGTGGTCACCGCCGTGTCCGAGTCCGAGTAAGGCGTGCCTATCGAGTCCATCCAATCGAGGAACACCTGGTTGGTCACTGTCCCGGATGCGGTCGTGCCTATCGTGACGTTGATGTATATGGTCCCAAAGGTGCCCGCTGGGAGGTCGCCCAGGATCCAGATGTTGTCGCCGACCGTAGGCAGGGGATTTGCGTCCGTGAACACGGCGTTCGAAGGATATGCCTCCGTGACGGTCACGCCGTAAGCCATGCTGCTGGACACTGTGTAATCGATAATGTACAAAATCGTCTCGCCGGGATTGGCGATGGCCGGCGCCCACTTATCTATTGTCATCTGCGGGACGCCCGGCTTCTGGTAGAACCACTCCAGGGTGCGGTTCATGAGGTCCTCGGCGTCGGGGTTGGGTATGGTCTCGAAGGGGAATCCCCAGAATGCGGTGCGGAACGCGCCGCCGTCATTATAAACACCTGCGGCTCCGCCGTCTCCGGTCGTGTCGTCGTTGAAAAGGCCATACACAGCTCCTGGAGCTTTCGCATTTATGTCGTCACTCATGAATGGTGGAAAACCTCCCCAGTTACCTCCTCGACTCCAATCCTGGAATGCAGGACCGAATCCACCGTAGACTGGGTCACCGGTGGTTCCATTTATCCATATTTCATCACCTGACCAACCGCTCACGGATACTAATCCAAAGTAATCGTAAGCAAAATCACCAGGACCGTAACTATAAGAACCACCCGCTGTCCAATCCGTCCATGTTATGCTGGAGAGCAGGAAACATCCTCCGCCGTCCAGGTATAAGCCAACCTCGGTCTCGTCGGCGGGGTTGAAGGCTGATCCATCCCAGTTCATGTCAGGGTCAGGCACCCATATTACGACGCTGTAGGCCGACATGTCCACTGCGGTGGGCTTACCCTGCGGGGGTCCGCTGTTGCCGTACACATCCCACAAGGTATATGCCGCCCCGATATTGGAGAGAGCATTCGTATAATACGTGACAGTTCCCCAACCTCCTCCAACGGCATCCACAACCAATATCGTAAACGCGTTCTCCGAATGCTCGGGCGGCTCGCCCAGCGCGTCGTTCCCTATGTTGTAGAATCCGACGGTCGATAGAATCAACAATGCGCACAATGACGCTGCATAAATCCTTTTCATCTCCTCCACGTCCTTGGTGCGCAATAAGGTTGTCGGAGTTATTAAGGTTTTTCCGTGGTGCGGAGGTCAACGCCTGACCACTATGCTTATCAGGTCCTCGTCCTTCAGCACGTGGCCTATGCCGACCTTCTGGCCGGGGAACTTGGCGCTGGGGCCCCAGATGCGGGCGTACCTGAACTTCTCCCTGAAATCCCGGTGCAGGTAGTCGCAGACCATGCCCACAGTGGAGCTTTCCTTGATGACCAGCGGCTCGACCAGGTCCGCCTCCTGGCCCTGCGGCTTCATGAATATCCTGATGAACTTGCAGGTCTCGAAGACCGCCTCCTTGAACAGGTCGATGTGCAGGTTCTCCTGCGCCGACATCGTGAAGACGTTCCAGCCCTCGAGCTTGGCAACTATCCCGTCCACGTTCTCCTGCGGCAGCAGGTCAATCTTGTTCAGCACGACGATCGCGTCCACGTACACCTTGTTGCCCGATAGGTAGTCAATGAGCTGGTCGACGTCGATGTCCTCCCTGAGGACTATGTCCGCGTTGACTATCCCGTACGACCTGACAACGCCCCTCACCATCTCGTCGTCTATCTTTGTGAGCTCAACCGTCGAGCTGACGTTCAGCCCGCCGCGGTCGGTCTTGAAGATGCGGATGTCCACCGGCCTCTCGTTCAGCCGGAGGCCGGCGTTCCTCAGCTCGGTGACTATGACGTGCAACTCGTGCCTGAAGACGTCCACCATGAGGATGAGCAGGTCGGCGCTGCGGGCGGCGGCTATGACCTCCCTTCCGCGGCCCTTGCCCTTGGACGCGCCCTTTATCAGCCCCGGCAGGTCGAGGATTTGTATCTTCGCGCCCTTGTACTCCATGATGCCGGGTACCACATCCAGGGTCGTGAAGTCGTAGCGGCCCACCTCGCTGGTGGCGTCCGTGATGTTGTTGAGCAACGTGGACTTTCCGACCGACGGGAAGCCGACGAGTGATACCGTGGCGTTGCCCGATTTCCTCACCGCGTAGGACTTCCCCCCGCCCGAGCTGGCAGCTCTCCGCTTCTCCACCTCCTCCCTCAGTCTCGCGAGCTTCGCCTTGAGCTTGCCGATGTGATGCTGCGTGCTCTTGTTGTAGGGCGTTCGCTGGATCTCGTCCTCGATGTCCTTGATCTGCTCCTCGATGCTGGCCATCGGTCCAGAATATTAAGGCCGACGATAAAAACCTATCTGTGTAAAGCACGGAGGGATAATGTTAGGTGACCGGTGAAGACCCGTGGTAACCGAGTCCTACGCAATGTGGAGACAAGGCCTCACTCAATGTGGAGACAAGGCCTCACTCAATGTGGAGACAAGGCTTCACTCAATGTGGAGACAGAGGCTCCCACAACATGCCAACCTCTCCCTTCAGGCGTAACTATTAGATGGTCGGGGGCATACTGGCCGGTGATGGCCCGTAAAAGATATCTTCGTAGATTTCGAGGATTTCAGAGGGATGCGAAGCTAATGATATGGGCGGGCCTAATCGAAAGCCTGGTTTTTCCTCTTGTGTTTGGGTTTGTACTTGTTATTTATTTAGATGTCCTTGGCTACAGTCCAGTGCTTTTTGGACTATTGGCCTTCGTCATGGAAATTACCCACGTGGTAGTTCTGATCGGCAGCGGATACCTGGCAGATAGATTTGGCAGGAAGCGGATAATGCTCATCGGTTCGATATTCGGAACGCTTGGGATGTTGCTGTTGGCATTCCTTGAATCCGTTCCGGTATTCCTGCTTGCATCGTTCTTACTCGGGGCCAGCAGCGGATTCTGGGGGCCTGCCTTCACTGCGATGCTCGCGGAAAAAACATCGGAGAAAAGACGCGGCTACCTGTTCAGTTTGAATTCAATAATCAGTCATTTAGGATCAGGGTTAATAACACTCATTGCTGGTTTCATTCCGCTTTTTTTCATCAGCGAGTTCAGGTATGAAAGCGGCGAGGCATATCGGATGATATACCTTATTGCGCTTTTACTCAAGCTTGTAGCATTGTTTATCATCATCCGATTAAAGGCCGACAAGCATTCAATAGAAAGTAGAGACCATATTCCGATAAAGAAGCACTGGAAGGTCCTTTTGAAATTCGGATTACCCCATGCCTTCACCGGCCTTGGAGCGGGGATAATTGTACCGTGGTTTGCCTTATACTTCAAACTTCGGTTCTCCCTGGAAGTTGATGTAATAGGCATGATCTTCGCGATATTGGCCTTCGTCATGGCCGTCCTCACCATCTTCCTTCCGAGGATGGCGGAGAAACGGGGGACTGTGTTGATCAGCACGGCCTTTCACGTGTCTTCAGTAATCGCGATGATAGCAATGCCATTCACTCCATGGTTGGCCATTGTCGTTTTCCTGTTCGTTTTCAGAGCCGCCATGATGAACATACCCAGTCCTATAATGACCTCATTCCAGATGTCCAAGGTCCCTGAGGAGATAAGAGCAACGTCAATCAGCACCACTTCCTTATCCTGGATGGTCCCGCATGCCGCCGGCATGCTGATTGGCGGTTTCCTATGGGCAATGGATGATACATTGACACTTCCGTTCTACATTGCCTTCGTATTCTATGTCATATCAATAGTTATGTACGCCGTCTTCTTCATCCGCGTGGACGACAAGGAGCACGCTCCCCTCAGCTTCCTCCCTCGGCAGCTTCGCCGTCATTGATGACCGGCTGTCTCCGGTAAGGGCCGGTAATTTGATGAGCAATGGAGATGACGCATTCTCTTTCATCGGCTTGCGTTCATTAGCGGACAGTCCTTAATACAATCATGTACATCCTATTAAGTAATATATAAATAGCCAGACACGCATATACTAATAAGAGGGTGACGGATGGCAAAGGTGTTCGTTGATCGTGAGTACGAGCTCGAGAGATTGGCCGGTTTTCTCGAACGGGCCAGTGGCGGCAGCCCGACCTTCGTATTCATATCCGGCGAGGCCGGAGTGGGCAAGGCAGACCTCGTCGACCACTTCTACGGCCTGAACGAGGACAAGCTCGTTCCTTTCTCCCATTACGCGAACCGGGACCAGAGGGCCGTGCCCTATCACGCCTTCAATCACTTCATCGAGAGGTTCGCCGCGATGGACGAGAGGGCGCTGGGGGAAGAGGTAGCCGCGCTGTTAACGAAGATCGGCGGGCTGCTGAGCACGAAATCCTCGCTCGTCGGCGACGTGGCAAAGGAGCGGGAGGTCATGTTCGAGGCCTTCTCCGAGTTCTTCCAGAGCGTCTCCAGGGACCGCATGATATCCCTGTTCATCGAGAACTTCCAGTGGTGCGACGAGGGCAGCATACTTCTCGTCCAGCACCTTGCCCAGCAGCTGGAATCGTGCAATCTACTGTTCATCGCGACATATCGCCCGGAAGAATTGGAGGAGACCTCTGACACGGTACACCCCATCACAGGCCTCATGGCCACGCTGATGATGGAGGACAAGCTGAACACCTTCATCGTAGAGAGGTTCGACATCGAGGGGACGGGAAAGATGCTGTCCGCGCTCCTCGGCATACCCGAGGTCCCGGCGAACTTCCTTGAGTTCGTGTACGAGGAGTCCCAGGGCAGCCCCATGTACGTCTCCGAGCTTGTGGAGGACATGCTGCAGACCGGCACCCTCGATGTAACGAGACCCCACTGGGCGGAGGAGTTCGACCCGGAAGAGGTGAGGACGCCCGGGGGGATGAAGGACATAATCTCGAGACGTTTGGACCACATCGACCGGGACCTGTACGACGTCCTGAGGACGGCGTCCGTCATCGGCTCCACCTTCGCGATCTCGGACCTCGCCGAGCTGACCGACCGACCCGTGGTAGAGCTCTCCGCATCGATGTCCGAGGCCATCGAGAAACAGATACTCTACGAGGTGCTGGACAGGGCAGAGGAGAGCTATGCCTTCGACCATTCGAAGATCAAGGACGTGCTGTACGAATCCTTGGACGGGACAGACAGGAAGGCCCTTCACATGAAGATTGGCGCCATGTACGAGGAAAGGAACAGGCCCCTGGAACTCGCATACTCGCTCGCCCACCATTTCACGAGGGCCGAGGACCTGGCCCGCGGCTACAGGTATTCGCGGCTCTCCGGCGACCTGGCCCTGGGCGCCCACTCACCGACAGAGGCCTTTAAATACTACAGCGGGGCCCTGAAGCTCATCACCGGTACGAAGCTCTTGAAGGGGATGCCGGAGGAGAGGGTGGGCCTGCTGGTGACCATCGGCGAGATCGCATACATCATCGGCAAGTGGGACAAGGCGGTCCAGACCCTGGAGCAGGCCGTCCTGTCCGCCAGGGAGGTGAGGCACGACGAGCTGATAGCCAAGTCATTGATAGCGCTCAGCGACATCATCCGCTTCAAGGCAGTCGACAACCCGAGGAGCCTGGAATTGTACTCCGAGGCCCTGGAGATATCCGAGAAGGCAGGGTCCGACGGCATGATAGCAAAAGCGAACAGGGGCATGGGCTACATACACTGGCGCGAGGGCGAGTTCGACGAGGCGGAGGAGCACTACGAGATCACAATCAAGAGCGCGGAGAAAGCTGGCAACAAGAGACTGGTCGGCGCGGCGAACACCGAGCTGGGAAACCTGATGTCGAGCAAGGGGGAGCTGGAGGAGAGCGTGAAACGGTTCGCGACCGCCATCAAGATTCTAGAGGAAGAGAAGGACATGTACGAGCTGGCAAGGGCCTACAACAACCTGGGCGATACTTACTTGCAACTGCACGATTGGGACAAGGCCATAGAGATATTCGACAAATGCGGGGAGATAGCCGGTGAGTACGGATTGAAGGACTTCCAGGGCTGGGCGCTGTTCAACGCGGCCGAGGCCCTGGCCAAGAAAGGTGAGTTGGAGAAGGCACTGGAGAACTGCGAGAGGGCCAAGATCATCCTGACCAAGCTCAACGACCAGGTGGGGCTGGAGGGGATAGAGAAGAACCTCGGCACGATATACCGGTTCAAGAAGGACTGGGACAAGGCCGAGGAGCATTTCGCGCGCTCGCACCAGATGACGGTGGAGATGGGGTTCCCGCATCCGGAGACCGAGGTTCTGCTGGAGTGGGGAAGCATGTACCTGGACAAGGGGGATGAGTCCAGGGCAAAGGAAGTTCTTGAGAAGGCGGTCGAGATCGCGCTCAAAATCGACGCGAAGGAGATAGCGGTCAAGGCCAAGGCGCTGATGAAGGACGGGGGGATCTCCTGACGTCCGAGCTGAGCCGCAAGATAAACAACATTCTCGCGCGGGAGATGGGGCAGCTCGGTAAGTTCATAGTGAACAAGCAGTGCAATGACAACGGCATAGACCCGGAGAACATCACCAGGGAAGACATCCAGAAACTGTCCCAGGCCTTCAGGGAGGTCATGCAGACCTTCGGCGGACCGGACAAGGCCAGGTTGGTCGAGGCCGAGATAAGGAAGCTGGCCAGCGAGTGAGAAGATGCGAGTTCTCTGCGTTGCGGGTCTGGACCCTTCCGGAGGTGCGGGGCTTGCCGCGGACATCAGGGCCCTGGGGTTCCTGGGGATCGACGCTTATCCGGTCGCCAGCGTCCTGACCGTCCAGAACAGCCGCGAGTTCGTCAGCTTCGAGCCGGTGAAGACAATCAAGATAGAGAACCAGATAGACGCGGCCTTCGGCGAGGAGCCGCCCAAGGCGGTGAAGGTCGGCCTGCTGGGCAACGTCGACGTCATCCGGATGCTATCGGCGAGACTGCGCCGCCTGCCCGTGGTGGTGGACCCGGTGTTCAGGTCGAGCTCCGGCTTCGAGCTGATAGACCAAAGCATGCTGGAGGCCTACGAGGAGGCGCTGTTCCCCAACACGACGGTGCTCACCCCCAATGCCCACGAGGCCGGCGTGCTTGCAGGTATGAACGTCTCAGATGTCGAGTCGGCCAAGCGCTCCGCTCGTATCATATCTGAATCGGGAGTGAAGGCCGTCCTCGTCAAAGGCGGCCATTTCACCGATGACAAGGGCACGGACGTCCTCTATTTCGAGAACGAGTTCCGTATTTTACCCGGCCCGGTGTTCCCGGACCACGTCAGAGGGACGGGCTGCACGTACTCGTCGTTAATAGCTGGTTATCTAGCGAAGGAATATAGTATTCCGGATGCCGTGAAAATGGCCAAATCAAACATGAGATTCTTTTTAATGGCGAGACCGGCTCTCAACGATGAGCAGACCGAGGTCTGGCAGGCATTGGATAAGGCGATAGATGAGATAGTCCACCTGCTGCTTCCCGAGATGATAGCCGAGGTGGGCAACAACGTGGCCTTCGCCCTGAAGGATGCCATGGGCCCGGAGGGCCTCTGCTCCCTGGATTCCCGCCTGATATTGAAGGCCGGGAGGGTCATCACGCTGGGCCGCCCCGTGTTCGGCCGCGATTCCCATGTCGGCCGGGTTGTCCTGGCCGCGATGAGCCATTATCCCGAGCTCCGCTGCGCCATGAACCTGAGGTTCTCGGATGACATTCTGGTCTCGGCGACCGACGCCGGACTGGACATGCTGCAGTTCGACAGGAAGGAGGAGCCGCCCGGGGAAAGCTCCATGTCCTGGGGCACGGCCCGCGCCCTCGAGGAAGGGCGCGCGGACATCGTGTTCGACCGCGGCTCGGTGGGCAAGGAGCCGATGATCCGTTTACTAGCCAAAGACCCAGAAGACCTTATATCCAAACTGACATTGCTGGTTGGGAAGCACTCATGAAGATAGCGATGTTCACGGATACCTGGCTGCCGACCAGGGACGGTATAGTCACTTCGATAGAGAGGTTCAGGGAGAGCCTGGAGCGGCTGGGTCATCACGTGTACATCTTCGCGCCGGAGGACAAGACCGGGACCGTGGCGCGGGACGACAAGACCTTCTTCTTCAAGGCCAGGGCGTTCAAGAAGTACGACGATTACCGCCTCGCATTCTGGCCCGCCAAGGGGAAGAACGAGCGCCTCCAGGAGCTGGGCATCGAGGTGATTCACAACCACGGCCTCGCCTTCGTCGCCCTGAAGGCCATGATATCGGCGCGCCAGCTGAGGCTTCCGATAGTCCTGCACTTCCACACCTGGGTCACGGACGCCGCCCAGTACTACCCATTCAACATCAGGGAGGATTACCTGAAGAAGGGCACGTGGCGCTACCTGAAGTCTTTGTGCCGCCGCAGCGATGCGGTGGTCACCCCGTCGAAGACCTCCATGGAGGAGCTGAAGGCCCGCGTTACCGGAATGCGCTACACAGATTGGGTATCGCCGGGCGTGGACTTCGGCCGCTTCAACCCCAGCGTCAAGGGCGCGTGGGTGAAGGAGAAGTATAGGGTTGGCGACGCCCCCCTGCTCCTGCACGTCGGCCGCGTCTCCCTGGAGAAGAACCTGGAGCTCATATTCGAGGCCCTGCCGATGGTAATAAAGCGAAAACCGGGCGTGAAGCTCCTCGTCGTGGGCAGCGGACCCGCCCTGGACCACTACAAGGCGCTGGCCAGGGCCAAGGGTCTTGAGAACGACGTCATCTTCACCGGCTTCATCCCGGACGAGGAGCTGCCTAGCTATTACGCCGGCGCGGACGCCTTCGTGATCGCCTCCACCTTCGAGACCCTGGGAATCGTCACCGTGGAGGCCATGGCCTGCGGGACGCCGGCCGCCGGGCTCAACTGCCGCGTCATCCCCGAGATAATCCAAAACGGCCGCAACGGCCACCTGTTCAAGGCCGACCCCGAGGACTGCGCGGCCGGCATCCTCAGGACCCTGGACTCGGAGGACGAGCTGGGCAGGAACGCCTTCGAGAGCGTGAAAAGGTTCGACACCCTGGAGTGCGGGAAAAAGCTCGTGGAGATATACGAGGAGGCGATGAAGGTCAAGCAGTACAGGTTCCCGGACTGAGCGGTTGATCATCGTTTTTAGTTCTTGATTTACGGGCCTTGCACACCTATTTTCAAATCAGAATCAACCGATGTCCAACCGGGCTTATCGTTCAAAGCCCCCTCATGAACTCCGGCCTGTAGGCCCCGCTCTTCAGTGCTTCATCTATCTGCGCGAGTATGCTTTGCTTTTCCCCGGGCAGCCTGCCCCTGATGGGAGCGTAATTGGAGGCGTGGTTCGCCCTGAATATCGTGTTTGTAACGTCCAGCTCTTCCACCATCGTTCGCAGCTCCCGGAGGGCCTGGTCAGGGTTCAGAAGCGTGATCCTGCCGGACTCGATGTCGGCCGCGATGGCAGACCCGGGAACGACCATCAGCGTGAGGGCGGCGGCATAGTCCGGGTCGATGGCGCTTATCACCCTGGCTGTCTCGGTCGCATGCACCTCGGTCAGCTCGGTCCCGCCCAGGCCCAGGATGTAGATCAACGACAGCTTGAGACCCGACCCCCTCACCTTCCTGCCGGTCTCTATCATCAGATCGGATGGAGCGCCCTTCTTCACCAGCTTCAACACCTCATCGCTGCCGCTCTCCAGGCCGAAGTACACGAGGTCCAGTCCCGCCTCCCCGAGCCTCCTCAGCTCGTCCACTGATTTTTCCCTGATGTCCAGCGGCCCCCCGTATATCGAGACCCTCTCCAGCCTCCCGAACCTCGAATACAGGAATCCGATGATGGCCTCCAGCTCCTCGGTGGGAAGGCTCAGGGCGTTGCCGTCGGCGAGGAATATCCTCTTAGTGTCCTTATAGACCGGGAACACCTTCTCGACGTCCGCTTTGATGTCGTCCAACGTCCTCATCCTGAACGTCTTGTTCCTGTAGGCGATGCAGAACGTGCACCTGTTCCAGGAGCAGCCGACCGTGGCCTGGAGAATAAGGCTTCGGGCCTCGCTCGGGGGGCGCCAGATGGAACCCTCGTAGATGTCGTCAAGCATTGGTTCAAACAAAGTCGTGATTCGTATTAATCCTTTTGGGGTAAGTATCCGGACAACTTCGAAAATGGAGTCCCTACGGGTCTGAGAACTAAGCACAATCAGGTCCAAACAACAACCTTATCACGAGGGTTCCAAGCCCTTGAACTTCGTCTGGAGGAGGAACGATTCCGGCAGTAATTGGGTGGCCGTCGCCGTCACCATCTCGCCGTCCTTCATGAAGTGTATCCTCGTGTCCTTGTTCAGCTCGAAGATCACCTGGCGGCACGCCCCGCACGGCTTCGTGTCCCCCTCGATCGAGGCTATGGCTATCTCGGCCACCTCCTCGCCTTCCGATACGGCCTTGAAGACGGCCACGCGCTCGGCGCACATGCTGAGCCCGTAGGAAGCGTTCTCGATGTTGCAGCCGGTGAAGACGTTGCCCTCGGATGTGAGAACCGCAGCGCCGACCTCGAAGTCGGAATAAGGCGCGTACGACCTCTTCATGGCCGTCTCCGCCAGCTTCATCAGCTCCTTGGGCTCCATCGACAGTTGAACCGTTTAGGGTAGATTAAGATTATCGTAGGCTCGGATGCCCTTCGGCAGCATCCTCCTGCACAGATGGCGGATGTTCCAAGAAGGATCTAGGGCATTGTGACAATACGGACATGCCTTTGGCTTCCCGGGGCATTCCATCCTCGGGACCGCAGGAGCGGGGGGATCCACGAGTCAAACATCCATATCATCATCGATAATACATTGGTCAAAGGTAATATTTACAAATCGTTGGGATCCCCTGAGCAATCCCTCTCAACGCTTATATGCCGCCGGACCGATTTACCATCGGGAAGAAGATGGCATTCCAATACTCGCGGTTGATAAAGTTCGCCCTCAAGGTCATCGGGGCAATAATAGCCATAGTTCTCATAATCTCGGTGGCGATAGCCCTGGCCCTGGGCGGCGACTTCCTCGACGCCCTCTCGCTGCAGCTGTTCATCGGCGGGGTGGCAGTTCTCGCCCTCGGCGCCTTCGTCGGGGCCGGGTTCTCGGAGCGCACCATCCACACGGCGGCCTGGATATCGGGCGGTCATCATTCGAAGTACTACGAGAGGACGTTCAAGGAGAGGAATAAAAGAAGGGACGATCAATTCTACTTCATGTTACTAATGGCCGGAAGCGGTTTATTACTCATCTTAATAGCTTTTCTAATTGGCTGAGGATGCAATCGATTCCGAGCGAGCAGGCTGATTCTTAGTAGATTTATACGTACCCCGAGTGTTCTGAGTTAACGTTGCACAACCGAATTTTCCGAAGTTTTTCTTTGCGAGGGGTCAGCCAGCACAGCGAGGAACCCAAAGAAAAACCTCAGGGACGTCAGTTCTACTTCATGCTGTTGATGGCAGGAAGCGGTTTTCTGTTGATTCTAATCGCTTTCATAATCGGTTGATTTTCGAGAAAAGGCATCAGGGCTTTCCTTGAAATCGATCCTGAACCATAATCCATACATACTGGCCACCATCAGCGCCAGAGCGCCGAAGCCCCCGGCCGCGAGATAGGGTATTGGCGCTTCGCCGGAGACCAGCAGTGCCGTGCAGTACGAGAACAGGCTGAGGGAGAGGACGACCGCCAGTGGGAACGCCGACCTGCGGGCCATGTGACTACTCGCTGATGACGCGCGTGGCCTTGAAGCCGTCCTTTCCGAAGAGGAGCGTGAAGAAGTCGGGGCTGTGGGCCGTCGAGCGCATCTTGACGGCCCGTATCCTGCGCTGGATGTTGACGTCGGAGACCTTCTCCATCTTCAGGTGGATGATGCCGTCGGACAGGAAGTCCTCACCGTGCTCGGCGTACTCGTCAGAGCCGGACTTCATCTCGGACAGGATGAGGGTCGTGACGTTCATCTCCCTCAGCCACTCGAAGAAATGGAACAGCTCGCTCCTCGGCTTCTCGAACTCGGCCAGCATCGTCAGGACGGGCATGGAATCGATGACCAGGATGTCGTAGTTGATGTTCTCCTTGAGGTTGTGCGCGTAGGTCTTGAATATCTGCATCCAGGATTGCTGGCCCAGCTTCTCCAGGTTCTTTCTGATGAGCCCCAGGTCCACGATGCTGAGGTTGCCCTCCACGTCGCCCATGGTCATGCCCATCTCTGTCATCTGCTGGATGAGGCTCTCGCGGCTCTGCTCCAGCGTGATGTAGCATCCCACTTTATTATCGTTGATGACGCTGTTGTAGACACAGTTGAACGCTATCGAGCTCTTGAAGGTCCCTGGTTCGCCCGCAAGCAGAATCACGTGGCTCTCCGGTATTCCTCCGCCCATCATGCTGTCGAAGCCCTGGATATAGGTCTTGATCCTTTCCATGCCGCCAACTCCGTCAATCTATATACATGTACATCGGCTTAAATGTTTTTCAACGCCGCAGCGAACCTCTCGTAGCCCTCGAGGCACTCATCCAGTGATGAGAGGCTCACCCACTCGTCCGCGCAGTGCCAGTTCCCTCCCGTCGGGCCGTAGACCACCGCGGGCATGCGGGTGGCGAACGCGTTGTAATCGCCTACCGAGCGGCCGTACAGGAGCTCGGCCTTGACCGCGCCGCAGAACTCGGCGGCCAGGCCTTCGTTTTCCGTCAGGTACGGCTCCAGGAAGGGCGTCTTCCTGCCCCCGTCAAGGCCGATGTCGAAACCCGCCCTGCTATCGAGGCCCTCGGCCAGTCCCAGCAATTGTGATGTGATCCCCTCCGGCGTCTCACCGGGAACGTAATGCCTGTCGAGCTTCATCCGGCAGGTCTCGGGGACCGACAGGGTATCGGTGCCCCCTTCCATCGAGAGGACGCAAGCGGAGCCCCTTCCAAGGATATCGTGCTCGGCGAAGTCCAGGTCCTGCAGTGCCAGGGTGAAGCGGCACGCCTCGTCGATGGCGTTCACGCCCCTATCAGGTCGTGCGCCGTGGGCGCTCCTGCCGCGGACAAGGATATCATAGACGAGCCTTCCCCGGCAGCCCATCATGACCATCGCGTTCGTGGGCTCGGCGAGGATTGCCAGGTCGGCCTCCGGCTCCTTATCGAGGAACGTGAACGCGCCCGTGCAATCGCCCTCTTCATCGACCGTCCCGAGGAAGGTGGCGTTCACCGTGCCGAGGTCGGCGAGTGTCCTGAAGACCCTGACGGCCAGGGCAAGGCCCGACTTCATGTCCGCGCTGCCGAGGCCGTACATCAGATCCCCCTCGACCGTGGCCTGCAGCGGCTCCCTGGTCCAGCCCTCGCAGACCGGAACAGTGTCCATGTGGCCGCTTATGATGACGGTGGGCAGCGAGTCGTCGTGCACAACCCTCGAGACCACGTTCCGGCCGATGCCCTGCACCGGCATGAACCGGACATCGTTTATCTCGCCGACCTTAGATGCCACAAGCTCCTCGAAATCGGCGGTATCGTGCGAATGGCTCGGCGTGGCAATGAACTCTCTAAGGATTTCAATCAAGCCCGATCTCCCCAACCTTCCGTTTCAGCCAGTCATCGGTGATTACCTGCCCTTCCTCGGCCGCCTTCTTGACGGCCTGAAGTATGGTGAACACCTTGTCCTCGGGCACGTCCAGGTCGAGGGACTTCAGCTTGAGCATCACCGAGAACGTGCCGCTGTGCTTTCCGAGGAAATACTGCCTCCTCGCGCCCACGTACTCTGGCAGCACGCACTCGTAGGTGTGTGGGTCCGCCTCGATGGCGGCGATGTGTATGCCTGACTCGTGCCTGAATACGTTCCCGCCGACCCAGGGTTTGTTCGGAGAGATCGGTATCCCGGCCAGTTCGCTCACCCTGTCGCACAGCCTCTTCAACTTTGTCGTGTCGATGCCGGTCCCGACGCCGGACAGGACCTCGAGCGCCACCGCGATCTGCTCCAGCGCGACGTTGCCGGCCCTCTCCCCAATGCCGTTCACGGTCGTCGCCACCGCGGTGGCCCCGTTCTCGATGCTGGCCAGTGCGTTGGCCAGCCCGAGCCCGAAATCGTTGTGCAGGTGCACGGAAACGGGCACGCCCACATGCCCTACCACCTTCTCCACAAGGCCTCCCAGGGCGTTGGGCAGTATGCAACCCGTGGTATCGGCCAGCCCCACCCTGCAAGCGCCCATGTCCTCGGCCAGCTTGGAGAGCTCGAGCAGATAATCAAGGTCCGTCCGCGTGCTGTCCTCGGTACTGAAACTGAATTTTACTCCCCGCGCCTTCGCATGCTCGAGCGCGACCGTGACCCGGTTCATCTGCTCCTCTCTCGAGATGCCGAACTTGGTCTCGCGGTGAAGGTCTGAGGACGCGGTGAATATCATGACAAGGTCCACGCCGCAATCAACGGCTGAATCGATGTCGGCCCTGTTGGCCCGCGCCAGCGCGAGCACCTCGGCCCCCGTCCCGAGGCCGGCTATCCTCCGCACCGAGTTCTTCTCCCCCAGCGACACGGCCGGGAAACCCGCCTCGATCTGCCGGACGCCGACGTCCACTAGCATCCGCGCGATCTCCTCCTTCTCCGCCCTGGAGAATGACACGCCTGGCATCTGCTCCCCGTCGCGCAGCGTGGAGTCGTACAACACGACCTCCTCGGGCATCGGGATGCCTTCCAGATAATCCTTGTTGAAGGGTGATACCGAGAACCTCTCCATCGGCAGATGAACGCCCACCCGTATATTTAGACTATTTCCCTGACATTCAACCCGCTCGTGAACGGGACCTCACCGCGGTCATTGCCGGCATCAATACAGGCATCCTCAGGAGTATCAATGTCATTGCGGACCGCCGTCCTTCTCCGCCGGGAAATGCATCCCGGAACACCGCCTCAAAAAGTACCCGTGTCAATCCGGGTCGCCACATTCTTCCGGCGCACCCTATGCCAGCGACTCCATCTTCGCCTCGGTCTTCTTGATGCCGGCCTCGGAGTCTATGCTCCTGTAGATGGCGTTGGCCTGCTTATAATCCTCCAGGGCCTTGTACTTCTCTCCGGCCGCCAGGTGTATGTCGCCCCTGCTGTCCACGGCGTCCGCTATCCTCCTGGGCTCTCCTATCTCCTCCCTCAGCTCGATGCTCCTGTTAATGCATTCCAGGGCCTTTGCGTGGTCGCCCTTCCTGAGGTGTATGAGCGCGTCCAGCATCTCGACCCCTGACATGCCCCTGTCGCTGGGCGTCTCCTCGCTGAATATCCGGCGCGATTCCGCGGAGTGTTCCTCGGCCTTGTCCAGGTCACCGAGCATGGCGTGGACCTCGCCGGCGTTGAAGAGTATCCAGCCGACCATTGTCAGGTCCCTGATGCTCCTGGCGGTGCTCAGGGCGACGTCATACCATATTGACGATTCGTTCAGGTGGTCTGACCGCTCCTCCGGGTCAATGTCGGCCAATATCTGGTGCGTTACCCCCAGGTTGTTGAGGAGCCGCGCCCTCATCTTCTTGTTCCTGTACGTGTCCTCCAGGCCTTCGAGGATGGACAGGCTCTCCTCGTAGAACCCGATAGCCTTGCCCTTGTCCTCGTGATAGTCGCCGTACAGTATGCCGAGGCTGAGCAATCCCCTCGCCTGCAGCTCCTTGTTCTTGCGTATCTCGTTCCGGTCGGTTATCTCCTTGCCGTGCTTCTTCAGGAGGGCGGTTATACCGGCCTGCGCCTTCTCGAGCCTGTTGCCGGCCCACGAGTAATCGCCGCACTTCCACAGGTATATGCCCCAGTCCATGTCCATGCGCGCGTAGAGCCTCGGCTTGGCCGCCCCGGTGACGTTCTTGACCAGCGATTCGGTGATGATGAGAACCGCCTGGGTCTTCTTCCAGGCCGGCGTCTCCATGTAGCGCTCGGCAAAGTCCAGGAGGACATCAGCATACCGCCTGCTCAGCAGAGGGTCCAGGTCCTCGTAGTCCTCGGAGTGGGTGGAGAAAAGCTTCTTCAGGGCCTTCATCAGCTTGGGCTGCTTGACGATCTCCTTGAAGGCGTCTGTGATCGCGGGCCCCAGACTGTTGGTAATGGCCTTTGAGACCTTTATGATCTGCTCCTTGTTGAGGTCGGCCGGGAGGTCTGTGCCCTTTTCTAGGTCCAGCTGCGTCTTGATGATGGAGATTATCAATTCGGTCTCAGGGAGGTCGGACAGCATGTTGACCAGGTGCGCCTCCCCCTCCAGTATCTCGAGCATGGTCTGCCTTGCGGCTTCCTGAAGGGCCATCCGAATCTCATTTTCATCCATCCCCTCCTTCGTCACTCCCCTCCCGGATGATGAATCTGCGGCCCGGTCCGAATCTCCCGGTGCATTCTCATCGTGCATGTGAGCACTGGAACCCGCATCGACGCATACGCATAAAACGTTTCGCCCGGGCAGATGCGCCCTCATGATGAACCGCAACCAGACCGATGCCCAAGCCAAGATACAACCCCCCGCGGCATCACGTCGGCATGACCACGTAAAGCCCGCAATACGGGCATTTGAACACAAAATCCTTGAGCCTGTTGGAGTCGACGCCGGCGCCGATGACCCTGCCGCAGGCCCCGCAGTGGAGGTTGTCGTAGCCGCCGCCCTTGAGCAATCTGGATACGACCTTCACGGAGTCGTCCCTCGGCTTCGCTATTACCCTCATGGTGAAGTCTACCATTTGCCCTTTGCCCTCAGTCAATGGTTAAGGGTTTTCCGAATATAAATGTTCCCCCAATTATGAATTCCAATAACATTTTCGTACAAAGAAATACTATTTATTACCATACTAATTTTTATCAAAATAACATATATAAATCCAGACACCCATATCTTACCGGATATGATCTCCCCCGGAGCACGAATCCGTGGAGGACAGGTCCAGAGGATACAGAGGAGGTTGCACATTGCCGGACAGGCTCTGCCCAATGGCCGGACTGAACATCGAATGCCGTACAACAGAATGCTCCTGGTTCGACGAAGCCGAAGGCAAATGCGCGGTCCCCGTGATCATGAGGGAGCTCATCCGGCTCAACACATCCATCAGCAGGATCGAGGAGAACTCCAAGTAAAGAATCAAGAGAGAGGATTAAATGGAATACCGCGTCCGCTTCGAGAAGCTCTGCAAACAGCTCGACCGGCAGCTGTGCGAGAGCCTCAGCGACCACAAAGGAGACGATATGCTCAGCAACAGCAAGAAACAGAACGAAAAAGAGCTCCTGGACGCCATGGAGAAGGCCATCGAGGAAGGCAACCTCAAGGACGCGATGCGCTACCAGTTCATGCTGGAGATATTGGGGTGAGGGCTCCGCAAAGTGTGCCGCCTCCTCAAGTTATATAGAGATAACCATTGTAGAATCCAATAGCTTTTAATATCGGTTGAAACTATTTGATATAAGGTTGGAAGACGAATGAAAAAATCTAACGAAGCCAACTGTACCATTGGATACTGCCAGTTCATGGTCAGGTGATATGATGCGGTGGACGATCGTTTTGATAGGCGTAATCATCCTCGGCCTGATGGTCCCGCATATCTTTTCGAGGGGTTCAAGCGAATTCGCTTACGTTGAACCTCCGACCGGTTCGGACATTTTCGATTTCACTACATACCACAGTTACAATGAGACAGTACGTTTCCTGCAAACGATATCCTCATCATACCCGAACATCACAAAGCTGGTGAGCATCGGAGTGACCTTCGAAGGCAGGGACATATGGGCGATGAAGGTCTCGGACAATCCCGGAATCGAGGAGGACGAGCCGGAGGTGTTCTTCAGCGGGTGCCATCACGCCAGGGAGTGGATGACGACCGAGGTCTGCCTCTACACGCTGGCCTTTCTTGTGGACGGTTATTCCTCCAACTCGACGATAACCGACCTGGTGGACAACCGCCAGATTTGGTTCGTTCCCGTTGTGAACCCGGACGGGCGCGTCTTCGACAGCCCTGGTGACGACCCTGCCGACCACAGCTACCAGCCGTACGGGTGGAGGAAGAACAGGTTCGACAACGGGGACGGGACCTTCGGTGTTGACCTGAACCGTAACTATGATTACATGTGGGGAGGCGTCGGTGCCAGTAGGGTAACGGATAGCTATACCTACCGCGGCACGGAACCCTTCTCCGAGAACGAGACCAGCGCCATCAGGGATTTTGTGGGGGTGCACGATTTCGTGTTCGCCGTCAACTACCACAGTTACAGCCAGCTGATATTGTACCCCTGGGGTTACACGTTCAACGACACAGCCGATGCGTTGGTGTTCGAGCAGGTCGGAAGGGGCATGAGCGAACGGATAACCAACAGGGCGGGTTCCTCCTATCCGGGATATGTCCCTCAGAAGGGGAGCGAGCTCTATTACCTGTCTGGGGTGGCGGACGATTGGCATTACGGTGTGCACGGGACCTTCTCGTTCTGCGTGGAACTCTATCCCTCGCTGAAGGATTTCACCATCCAGCAGGACCCGGCGGTCAGCATGCCTTACGACATCTTCCATCCGAGGCCGGACAAGGTCCTCCCGGTCTGCCAGGACAATCTCCCGGCGGCATTGTATCTGATGGATATATCGGACGACCCGTACCAGGTGTTGGAGGACCGGTTCTCGGTGTCAGTCGGGACCGACCGCATCCAGATGAACAGGTCGGAAATGAGAACACTGAACGCGACCGTCACCAATGAAGGCGAGGCCGAAAGGACCTTTGACATAACAGGGGGCTCGTGTCCGCTGGGATTCGAGATCGGTTCCCAACCCTCATCGTTGTCCCTGGTTCCCGGAGAATCCGCGAACGTGGCCGTCTCCATTTACGCGGGACCAGTTGCGCCCAGCGGATGCTCCGACGTTCACATCCGGGTCACGGCGGGAGAGGGGAACATGGATAGCTCCGAACGGGAATACACGATACGCGTCGAGGTCGGGTGCCGGTCTGATGTCGGCGTCGGGTCAATAGACTCGCATGCGGACGGCGGCACCTATGCATTGGGGAATCACACCGTCAACTCGACGGTCCGGAACCACGGCACGGAGAACATTTCGGACCTCGACGTATCCATGGAGGTCCTGGAACGGGGGCCTCTCATTTACATGCCCGTCTTCGTTGACAACGCGGAGTCGGGCGGGAACGCCTGGAGCATAATCGACCTGGACGGCTGCTATTCGCCCGACACCTGGCAACTGAGGGAAGGCGAGGGCCGGTCGGGTTCGAGCGCCTGGTGGTGCGGCTCGGGCAACGCTTATTCGGCCAACACCACCCAGCTGCTGGTCTCCAGACCCTTCGACCTGTCCGAAGTCGAGGGGGCCAATCTGACGTTCCACCACAGGTACACCACGCTGCCCCTGTCCGGATTCTGCACCGTCGACCTCTACGACGGTCGCCTATGGACCACGGTCGCCAGCTTTGACGGCTACGGCCCCGTGGAGTTCACCTGGTACGGGCTGAACCTCTCGGAATACGCGGGATGCGACGATTTCAGGTTCAGGTTCAGGTTCAACTCCGACGAGAAATATGACACGAACAACGGATGGTTCATAGACGACATCCTGCTGACCGTGAAGGCTTACGCGGAGGTCCCGGTCCACGGCCCGGAGGTCGCACAGACCTCGGGGACAATGCAGCAGGGCGAATGCCAGCAGCTCGATTGGAACTACACCTTCGCGGCAGCAGGCGAATACATCATCCGCATCACCACGCTCCTCCCTACTGACGAAAACCGGGCCAACAACGTCCTCGACATCAACATCACAATCGTATCCACACTGACCGCTCGGAAGAACCATGGATCACCGGATCCCAAGTCCTTGAATGTCCAACATCACATTACAAGATCGCATATTCTTCGAGGACACTGCCGGGCTCTGTGAACCCCGGCATGATGGGGAAGGCCGTCGAGCGCCCTGCGGGAGTCAGCTTGCGGCACACGTTTTGGGTAGAACGACCCAAATCCTTTTACAATCTCGTATCTTTTCACCGATATATGGACGAGTCAGCCATTCACCAACCGGAGCTCATCGGCCGGGAGGAGGAGCTCGGCGCCCTGAAGAGCGCCCTGGACAACGCCGTTGCGGGAAACGGCTCGGTCATCTTCCTGGCGGGAGAGGCGGGCATAGGCAAGACCAGGCTCGTCGGCGAGCTCATCGGGCACGCGGAGGCCGAAGGGGCACGGGTCGTCAGGGGCTGGTGCCTGGCCGAAAGCCTGGAACCGCTGATGCCGTTCAAGACCGCGCTCAGGGAGGCCGGGCTGCTCCACCTGGTATCCGGCGACCCGCCGCCGTACGTGGTCTCCGCCTATCTGCTGAACGAGGCGGGAATGCTCATCGCCCAGGCCGAGAGGGGAGGGACCGCCCTCGACCCCGACATATTCGCGGGAATGCTCCAGGCGGTAGGGAACTTCGTGAAGGATACCCTGAAAATGCTGGACGGGAAGAGCGGCGCGAGGCTGAACACCCTCGGATACGGGGAATACACGATATTATTGCAGACCTCCGGGGTGTTGACCCTCGCCGCGGTCATCAGGGGAACGAAGAGCGAGATATTGATAGAGGACATGGACAAGGCCCTGAAGAGGATAGGCAGCTCGCTCGACGACTGGTCGGGGGATACCTCCTCGGCGAGGGAAGCCCAGGCTGAGGTCTCCCGGTTCGTGGACTCGGGCAAGTACGACGGCAGATACCTCGTGGACGACCCCAAGATAATGCAGGAGAACCTGTTCGACAACGTCCTCCTCGGCCTTCAGAGGGCATCGCAGGAGACGCCTGTGGTGCTCTTCCTGGACGACCTGCAGTGGGCGGACGCCACCACGCTGAACCTGGTGCACTATCTCGCACGCAACACCAGGAGGCACGGTGTGCTCATACTCGGTACATATCGCCCCGAGGACCTGCTCCGGGCTCACGACGGCAGGGCGCACCAGCTTGAGGCAACGATGCAGAACATGAGCCGCGAGGACCTGCTGGAAAGGATGGAGATAACGCGGCTCGGGCCCGGGGACACCGGCAGGATAATAGGCTCCGCGCTCGGGAACGTGGCCTTCGATGACACCTTCTACGACAGGATTTACACGGAGACCGGCGGCACGCCGTTCTTCGTCCTGGAGCTGCTGAAGCTCCTGGTGGAGGAGAGGACGCTCGGGCAGGACGGCGGGGGCACGTGGGCCCTGGTCACGGACACCGGGAAGCTGAACATCCCCTCCAAGGTGCACGACGTCGTGAAACGCCGGCTGGACAGGCTGTTGGGGGAGCAGCGCGAGATACTGGAATGCGCAAGCGTGATGGGCGAGGAGTTCAGGTGGGAGGTGGTCGGGAAGGTGCTCGACCTGGACCGCATGAAGCTCCTGAAGGACCTGAGCGCTATCGAGATGTCCCACAGGCTGGTCCATCCCTTCCAGGAGAGGTACGTGTTCGACCACTCCAAGGTCAGGGAGGTCCTGTACGGCGGCATCGCCGGCGGGCTCAGGCGGGAATATCACATCATGATTGCCGATACGTTGGCCGAACTGCACGACCCGGACGAGGTCGTGAACGAGCTGGCCCATCACTACCGCGAGGCCGGGGACCCGAAGGCCGGCCCGTACCTGGTGAAGGCAGGCGACATCGCCGCCGCCAAATACGCCAACGACGAGGCCGTGCGGTACTACGGGAGCGCCCTGGAGACCGTGGGGGACAGGGAGACGGTCCTGGAGAAGCTGGCCGACCTGCGGTTATTGACGGGCGAGTACGACGGGGCCATCCGGAACCTGCTGGAGGCGAAGGAGGCCGCGAGGGACGAAGCCGCCGTGGCCAGGTATCTTCGGAAGGTCGGTGCGGCGCACGAGAGGAAGGGCGAATATGCAAAATCGCTGGAGGTCCTGGCCGGGTCGAAGGAATACGCCGAACCCGCGACCGCCGAGCACGGCCGGATACTGTTCGCAGAGGGCTACGCCCATTACAGGAAGGGCGAGCACGACGAGGCCATGCCCCTCTTCGCCGAGGCCATGAAGATCGCCCGCGAGGTCGGGACCGACAGGAAGGACATCGGCGACTCGCTCAGGGCCATTGGCAACGTCCACGCGAGCAGGGGGGAGAACGATGAGGCCTTGGCCTACTACGGGGAGAGCCTGGCCGTGATGGAGGAGATAGGGGACAAGACAGGCATCGCGTCTGCCCTGGGCAACACGGGCTTCGTGTACCACAACCTGAGCGAGCTGGAGAAGGCGCTCGAATACTTCGGCCGCAGCCTGGAGCTCAGGGAGAACATCGGGGACAAGATGGGGATCGCCTGGTCGTTGAGCAACATCGGCCTCGTGCACCAGAACCTGGGCGACATGGACGGGGCGCTTGAGCACCTGGAGAAAAGCCTGGAGATACAGGAGAGGATAGGCGACATGCACGGGACCGCCCAGTCCCTGAACAACATCGGCATCACGCACGCCAACAAGGGCGATCTGGACAGGGCGCTGGAGTTCTTCACGCGCGCCCTCGGGACCCACGAGCAAACCGGCAACAGGGCCGGCATGGCCACGTGCCTGAACAACATCGGCGGCGTGCACACCGGCAGGGGCGAGTTCGACGAGGCGCTCGAATGCTACCGGCGCAGCCTGGAGATAGAGGAGCGCATCGGGAACAAGATGGGCGCGTTCCACACCCTGTGCGGCATGGCCGAGGCCAGGCTGGACACGGGCGACCTGCCTGCCGCCCTCGAACTGGCAACCAGAGCCGTTGACATCGCCGTCGGCATCGGAGCGAGGTCCGAGGAGGCCATAGGCCGCCGCCACCTCGGCAAGATACATCGGGAACTGAACGACCACCAAACCGCCGAAACCGAGCTCGACACGGCAAAGGCCATTATGGAAGAGGTCGGCAGGAAGGAGGGCCTGACGAAGGTCCTCTACGAGTACGCCCTCCTATTCAAGGCCACAGCCCAAAAGGCCAGGGCAGCGGGCGACAAGGAAAAGGCCAAGGGCGACCGGGAACAAGCCCGCGACCTCCTAACCGCCGCCCTCGCCGAGTTCGAGAGCATGGGCATGAGCAAGTGGGTCGAGAGGTGCCGGGAAGCGCTGGAGGGATTGTAGACCCGTGGGGCGGTGAGAAGGCCGGGGTTTTGGGGGAGAAAAGGTATTTAGAACACGAAGACCATTTCGGATTCACGAGGTGGAAGAGACGGTCAAACTGATACCTGCCAAGTGCCCGAGCTGCGGGGCCAACATCGAATTGCCAGATCATCTGAAGAGCGGATATTGTACACATTGCGGGGGAAAGGTCCTCATCGACGAGGACAGGGTCGAGGTCCACCACACAGGAGCGGTCAGCAGCCTCCCGCTCTGCCCCAACTGCGGCAACACGCTGACCGAGGGCAACCGCCTATTCTCCTGTGAACTATGCGGAAAGAAGGCGTGCTATGTCTGCTCCAAGCTCTCCGAGAGGGAGAACACCCACTTCACCACAGCCCGGGCATGGGGGAGACAGATACACAACGCCGACCTGGCCTTATGCCGCGAATGCGCGAAACAAAGACTCGTCACCTGTACCGGATGCGACGGAATACTCAATCAAAGATACATGGGCCAACCGACCGGCAAATGCTCGATGTGCCAGGGCCGGGGAACCACCGGCATCCTCTTCACAAGGACCTGCAGCCAATGCCACGGAACAGGCCGCTGCCCGTGGTGCAACGGGACCCGGTGGGTGCGGGGATTCTAAGAGTCTATTCCAACGGATGGCCGCATGAGGGGCAGTGCTTCCAACCTTGATTTTGAGATCCGCATGCTGGGCAATAATTATGTCGTTGACCTGGTTGCGGAGGTTGTGGTTGCTGAGCATAATATTGCGGGGGCGGTGGAGGTGGCTGTTGATATACAGGATGCTGATAAACAACTTGTCGGGTTGAACTTCCATTCGCCACTAATCCGTATATTATCAAAATAAAACCCAGAACACCTAATATGATAGCCAGGAAAAAGCAGATCACAGTCCAAAAGAAAAAGAAACAAAACGCTCCCAATATTAATAAGACCACTCCAGCAATCACAGTGTCAGTTCTCATCTCTTCACCTCACTGATATCCCAAAGGATGAACGCACTTAAGAACCTTTTGGACGAGCCTGAGCCCAAGCCCTGAACGCGGCGAGAAGGCCAAATGGGGAGGCGTGCCGGTGGCGGGGTTTTGAGTGGGAGGGGGCGGTAAGTATGTTTACTACCACAATTTACATTATATTCAATCTGAAATAGATGGGCTGTCTCCAGCGTCCCGAGCAGAAGGGGATAGTTTATATTATTAGGGATTAGATAGATGTAGAATGGATGTGCTTGATTAAGAATATAAAAGAGTATTTCTTAGATATAATGATGGTTTTCCTAGTGATATCTAGCATCCTCTTTGTTCTTGATTCATTCTACCCAAATATCCTTAAATATGGATTTCCCACATACCTTACTCTCGTTTTAATACCTTTATTTTTACTATTTGGTTCAATGAAGGATAATCAACCTAATAACGAATAATTTAGAATGTATACATTATTATACACATTAATAAGGTTAGAATTTACACAAATTGTATCTGTATATACAATATTGATACCGTTATCTATAAGAAAATCTGTATCTGTGCAACCTTCAAGGAAAAAGCGTTCTAGGTTACTCATCATTGGTTCCATACCACCCGGACCTTGACCAATTTTTAAATAAGCAGATTTCTCGGTTACTGGAACGAATGCCACAGCCTTCCAAGGATCTAAAATCGCTTTGTCGTATTCCTCGTTAAGATTTTCTTTGATCCATAGAAATTCATCGTATTCTGCGGTGTCGATTATGTGATAATAAGGCTCGTCTACATGTGCGGGGATAGAAATCAGGATAATACAGGCGACGATAAAGGGCAATAAAACCTTCTTCCGATAGAAAATATAATAAAGACCACAACCAGCAGCGATAAATATCAATAGGACTGTCAATTCGATAGCTCTGTCATAAACTGCCTGTACATTATAGAAATTCGGGAATACATAATAAATTATAGATAAGAATGCTACCATCACCAAAACACTTGTTACGAGGCCTAGTGAGTAAGACTTATTCTCTCTCGCAAGTTTACCTAAGCCTATAGTAAATAAGATGACTGGTATAAAACCTGAATATCTTATGAATTTATCAAAGCCAAATTCAGGAAGAAAAAAACGCCCACTTTGTGTTATATAATTTAAATTCACATTATAAAATGGCGTTTGTGGCAGATATAACATGAATGATAGAAAACAAAGTAATAACCCACCCAACATCAGAAATTCATTCCATTCTTTCTTGATGCCAAAGATAAACAAGATGCCTATTAAGATCATAAATAGATAAATACCGGTTGCTGGGTGCATTAAAAAAGCAAACGATATGATAGGTACAAGAATGAGATACTTGGACTTATTTTGGAACCTTAGGATGAAATATATACAAATTAGAACTAACAACAATCCAAGAGCTATAGGCACCAAAAAGACCGGTCCAAGAAATCTAACAGACGACGGAACCAATGCAACGAGGAAGGCTGCATACAAACCGAATCGGAGTCTTTCTCCAATGCAATAGGCAGTTAACATGACAAATATGAATATCACCGTTGGTAATGTATTGAACAAGAACGGCCAGGAAACACCACTCAATAGTTTGAAACTTGAGATGAATATCAAATATCCAGTTTCCCAATGTACGACGACATCACCAGTATTTATAAGTGTGTTTGAATAAATTATATAGTGCCATTCATCGGTGTGTAAAGGTAGATGATAATCAAAATGAGGTATTAAATTGAGGGTAATTCCAAAAAGGATAATCGATGTAAGAATGAGATAATGCTTTAATTTAGGAATCGCTTTGATTTTTAAAATTACATATTTTATCCAATCAATGACTTCTATTTTACAAAGTTCAATTTTCTTGATTATCTCCTTTTTCTGAATTACTGTCTTAAGTACAACAATGAGTATAGGAATACAACCAATAAATAATGAGAGTATGAATATTGAGATGCCATTTATTGTCAGACCGAATAAAATATTTGTGAAAAATATTACCAAGGGTACTGCAGATATTGAAATCCCGACGGTGAGTACAATCCTTTCAATGATAGTAAGTGTCTTGCTTATTGAGGGGAACAAGAAGGTCCAAAGAAAGCCTGGAAAAAATAATAAAAATCCATACCCAATTAGCGCTTGTATAGGCTCAAATGGATTCATCACTCTCGATACGATGCATATATAGATTAAATTTTCTATGAACAAAATCTTTATTAGAATAGACGATTATCCCCAAATATCTTGGGGATAGTGTATGAAGAACCAACGGGAGAGGAAATGGAAGAAAAAAATTCTAAGCTGTATTATCGTAGCTGCCTTTTTTGGATCTGTATACGTCTTTTCACCGAATAACGCCAGTGCAGTCATGGTGAACATCACAGGTCTCGCCGAGG
>Ga0209536_100000633_pt1 | contig 57159 bp, 55 predicted proteins | sample DeeMarSeWOR28_12_FD_187461 | JGI IMG/M metagenome (GOLD analysis project Ga0209536, IMG submission 187461) | Marine sediment microbial communities from White Oak River estuary, North Carolina - WOR-2-8_12 (SPAdes) (version 2) | ecosystem: Environmental > Aquatic > Marine > Intertidal zone >... | reverse complement strand
TTACACTCATTCCAGGGCATCCGGGATCTCCCCCAAATGCCGTCATGTGTAAACCATGTGTCCGGAACATTCTGTAAGCTATCTGTCGATAACCACAAATCCTCCCTTGCGGAGGATTTTTTGTTGGCAGGTTGAGGGTAGATGAGGAGCTCTCAGGTTCGATTGCGAAGCGGCCGACGGCCGCGGAGCCAACGGCGGAGCGTGTCGCGACGCCGGCCCCGCAGGGGTGAGCCCGGCGGAGCTGGGCGAATAATCCTCTCGGGCGCGCCAACAGGAAATCCTCCCTTGCGGAGGATTTTTTGTGAGCCACTCCGGCCGGCATGTTCCGTTCGCCGACAAAAAGCCTCGCCCCGACCTGTTTTCCGGAGACCGAACGGCTACAGGTCTTTAAAAATTCGCTGCGGCTGTTTTATTCTAACTACGGGGCCTCCGCGAGACGCAAACGCCAGCGGCCCTGGATCATCAACGTCCCGCGAGAGGCTTGGAGAGGCTGTACCTGTCCAAGAAGGGGGGCGGATCGATGACAAAAACCACCCGGGCAACACTGATTATCGTGCTGACGGCACTTGCATCGTCGGGGTGTGCGTACGTCGGTCCCAGTGCGGAGGCCAGGCACTGGGAGCGGTACAGGGAGCATGCGCCGAAATTTACGGCGGAAGAGAAGCGCAACATGACGCTTGACGAGAAGCTGGCCATTTACAACGCTCACGTTCATCCCAGCGAGCAGCTGTCCTGCGCCGAAGCCAAGATCACCGGTTCACATCAGAACGTAATTCGCTGCTTTACGGCGGCAGAGCTGGACGCCCAGCAGGAAGCGGCCCGAGAATTCATGCTCGCGGCGCGGCGAGGCAGCTCAATGTAAGACGGCGCCGGAACTACCGCTCAGGCGGAGGTTGTACTGCCGAGCACTAGGTCCGATGTTCGGATGGCGCTGTCCAGGCAGTCCGAGAGGCCTGGACCGCCCCGGTAGTTGGCGCAGAAGAGGAGCCCCGGCCATGCCCGCTCGGTCTCTTCCAGAGCCGTGAGGAACTCGCCGTGGCCCACGTTGTACTGGGGTATCGCCTGCGGCCAGTAAGCGAGTTTCGAGAATACGGGTTCGGACCTGATGTCCAGGAGATCCTTCAGTTCGCCGCAGGCCAGTTTCACCGCTTCATCGAGGTTCGATTTCGCAGAGTCGGGCATGGTGGCGCCGCCCATGAAGATCATGAGCGAAACGTGATTCTCGGGGGCCCGTTCGGGAAAAATCGTGGACGAGAAAATCGCCCCCAGAACCCGTCGTCCTTCCTTCAGCGGAATCAACATTCCGAATCCGTCGAGGGGATGGCCGACCTGATCGCGACGAAAGCCCATCACCAGGGTGGTGACAGGCGGGTGCTCGAGCCGGGGGTGGCGAGCCACGGCCTCGGCGATTGGCGGCGACCAGGGCAGTTCGTGGGTTTCAGGCTCGGGCACGGAGACGATTAACGTGTCGGAGGAATGCTCGTGATCACCGGTTCCGTCGGACCATCGCACTGACCACCGGTCGCCAGCGCGATCGACGGAGCTGATCCGGGCGTCCGTCACGATCCGGCCCGCAACGGATTCGGCCAGCCGGTCAGTGAGGGTTTCAATGCCGTCACGAAAGGCAATCATGCGGCTCTTGTAGGGGGTCTCGCCCCGGCGTTTCCTCTCCCGACCCAGTTTTATGGCGCCGCCGATCAGTGAGCCGTAATTGGCCTCCAGATTCCACACCTTGGGAAAGGCATATCGAATCGATAGCTTTTCGGGGTCTCCGGCAAAGATTCCGGAGACCAGGGAGGCGATCCCGTAGTCCAGGAACTCCCACCCCATTCGGCGGGTCACGAAGGACGCCACGCTCTCGTCTTCCCGCCGCGAGGGTTTGATAAACGGCTCCTTGAGCAGGCGAAATTTTGCACCCAGCGAGTAAAGAGGCGTGGTGACGCCTCCCCACAGAGACATGGGTAATGAAAGAACACGGCCGTTGCGCACTAAAAACCTTTTGTCCGCGACAGGATTTGCGTCCACGATTGCCTCGCCCAGACCCAGGTCCATGAGGAAGGCTTCGGCCGAGGCGCTCTTGACCAGCATGGAATTCGGAGCCGCTTCGCACAGGAAACCGTCGACTCGCTCTGATCGGATAACGCCGCCGGTGCGATCGCTGCGTTCCAGCAGCGTGACATCGGCACCGTTTCTCGACAGCCGCCACGCCGTGGCGAGGCCGCTCAGACCGCCACCGATCACCGTGGCGGATGGAGGGGTCGAAGCTCTATCCATCGGAAACATTTCTCCTTTGTACCGATCTTCCGCTGATCTTCCTGCGGCGCTGCTCCGTCGCGGCACAGGCCGCAAGGCACGGGCCGGGATTTGCCATGGGAGTACGCCGGTTGTGTAATGACGGACGCCGTCCCTCGTGCCCCGGTTCGACAGCTATTCTCTACCGGCGGTTCACTTCTTTCGCGACAAGAAAGTTCACGACTTCGAAAAGTGCCGGGACGCTGCCGGCTTCGGAGGCGCTGGTGACATATTTGCCGTTGACAACGAACGCCGGCACGCCCGTTATCCGATAGCGGCGAACCAGTGCATCGGATCGCCGCAGCTTCGTCTGTACCGCGAAGGAATTGAATGCGTCGGCGAACTCGGCCTCGGAAACCCCGTACCGCTCGAAAAATTCGGCCAGGGATTCGGGTGTGTTCAGGGGATTCTTGTTGACGTGGAATTCGCGGAAGATGTCACCGTGCGCCCTGTCCAGGATCCCAAGGGCGTCGGCCGTGTAATAGGCTCTTGCCAGAATCTGCCAGCTTGGATTGAGAGCGGCCGGAAGCCGCCGAAAGTCGGCCTCCGGCGGGATACCGTTTGCACGCCACGCCTTAATGTGCGGCTCGAGCGTGTAGCAATGCGGGCACCCGTACCAGAAGACCTCCAGTACCTCCACCCTCCCGGGCTCCGAACTCGTTGGCTGCGCGGCGGTAAGAAGCTGGTAATGAATGCCCTGCTTGAAACGTTCCGATTCAGCAGGTGTCTCCACCGGGGCCTCGTCCAGTTCGATTTGTGTTTCGGCACTGGACTCGTCCGGAAGTCCGGCGGTTTCCGCCTCGATCGCCGCTTCCGCCAGCTGGGCGGCGGTTTCGGCATCGTTCTCGGCAGGCTGTCCCTCAGCGGCCGGACCGGCTTCCTGCTCGATCGCAGGCGCAGCCGGCGCTGACTCCGCTTCCCCGTTCGCGGCCGGGGGTGGTTCTTCCACGCTGCAGGCGGCCGCCAAGAGCAGCAGAACCGCCGCAAGATAATTTCTCATGAATGCTCTCGCTGAATCTTGCCGGATTTCCGTAATTACCACCGGAGCCCCTGCATGTAGGAAGCAGCGGCCCGGATGTCGTTTTCCGTCATACGGGACGCGATGTTACGCATCATCTGGTTGGGGTCGGACGTGCGTTCGCCGCTGGCGTACAGTCGCAGCTGATTTGCCAGGTAAACAGCATGCTGTCCTGCCACAGCGGGATATCCCGCCAGCGGGTTGCCCAGTCCCCTGGGGCCGTGACAGGCAATACAGGCGGTGATGCCGCGCTCGGCGTCCCCGCCCTTGTAGAGCTCTTCGCCACGGCTCGCCAGTTCGGGATCTGCTTCCTTCGGAGAAAGTTTCTGGGAGGAATAGTAGGCAGCCAGATCGGCCATGTCCTGTCCGTTCAGAGCCGCAGCCTGGGGCGACATCAGCGCGTTGTTGCGGTTGCCGTTCTGGTAATGCTCCAGCTGGGAAACGATGTATGCACCGTGCTGCCCCGCCAGCGACGGCCATTCAGGGTTCACACTATTGCCGTCGACGCCATGGCACGCGGCGCATACAGCGGATTTTTGCTTGCCGGCTTCTGCAGACCCATCAGGTGTCGCCGCAGACAGGTGGCCCGAGGCCAGCGCCAGCATGGCGATGGCAGAAAGTGCTTTCCTCATCCGTTTACTCCGAATTTGACCGCCCCGGCGCAGATCCGACCGAGTGTTCACTGGCCGTGATAGACTGCGCGCCGGCATGCTGAGCCGGAAATTCTACACTACCGGACAGCCGCAGAGGGACCCCGGTCCATGTCCAGATACCAGCACGCCAGCTTCATGACCAGCGCCGCTCGGCCAGGGCAGTTCGTGCCCGATCGGGGTCGCGAAGTCGCCTTCGCCGGTCGATCCAATGCCGGCAAGTCCAGTGCCCTTAACGCAATCACCGGGCGACGGGGGCTGGCGCGAACCAGCAAGACGCCCGGCCGCACCCAGCTGGTGAACTTTTTTTCCCTTGGGTCCGACGCCCGACTCGTGGACCTTCCCGGCTATGGATTCGCCAAGGTCCCGGAGACGATCCGGAGAAACTGGCGACATCTCATGCAGGCCTATTTCTCCCAGCGGTCGTCATTGTCCGGTCTGCTCGTCGTGATGGATTGCCGTCGACCGATGTCAGAGGGCGATCGGCAGATGCTGGACTTGGCCCGCCAGGCCGGCTGTCCCGCCCATATCCTGTTGACGAAGGCGGACAAGCTCTCCAGGGGCAAAGCGCAGGCGGCTCTGCTGGCCGTCCGCCGGCAGCTGGAGGAGGCCGCCACCGTGCAGCTGTTCTCCGCACTCAGGGGTACCGGTGTCGCCGAGGCCCGCGGTGCCCTGGACGACATGCTCGGATTCAAAAAAAGAGCCCCGGAGACGGAATAATTGGGGACGTCTCCGGGGCAATGAGGTCGTCCGGCTAGGGGCAGCCGGACTGCTGGCCCGCTCAGGGAGGGTAGCGGGCGAGCGACTCACTAGCGCTCAGAAACATAGACCGGAGGAAGGGGCGAAAAGTTCCTGTGCCCGCGGATCGTCAGTGGGCCTCGTCCCAGTTGGCGCCCCGACCCACGTCCACCCTGAGCGGTACGGCCAGCTCTGCGGCGCCTGACATGTGGCTGACCAGCTCCGGGATCACCTCTTCCACCTCGGTTTCGGGGATCTCGAAGACCAGTTCGTCGTGAACCTGCATGATCAGGCGTGTGCCCGTCTCCTGCGCCGTTCGCCATCCCTCCACGGCGATCATCGCGCGCTTGATAATGTCGGCGGCGGTGCCCTGCATCGGCGCATTGATGGCGCTCCGCTCGGCGTACTGGCGACGCTGGGGGTTTCTGGCCCGAATGTCGGGCAGATACAGGCGTCTGCCGAAAACGGTTTCTACGAAGCCGTCCTCGCGCGCCTTGTCCCGGGTCGCGTCCATGTAGGCTTTCACGCCCGGATAGCGGGTGAAGTACCGTTCCACGTAATCCTGGGCGGCTGAGCGGTCAATATTGAGCTGTCTGGCCAGCCCGAAAGCCGACATACCGTAAATCAGGCCGAAATTGATTGCCTTGGCGGAACGTCGCTGATCGGCGCTCACGTCATCGATGGTCGTGCCGAAGACCTCTGCGGCCGTGGCGCTGTGGATGTCCGCATCAGCGCTGAAGGCGGATATAAGACCCTCGTCACCGGACAGATGGGCCATGATCCGCAACTCGATCTGCGAATAGTCCGCGGCGACCAGCACATGACCCGCCTCGGGCACAAAGGCCTGGCGAATCCGCCTTCCTTCGGCGCTCCGGATCGGGATGTTCTGCAGGTTCGGATCCGACGAGGACAGACGGCCAGTGGCCGCCACCGCCTGGTGATAGGAAGTGTGGACCCGGCCGGTTTCAGGGTCCACCTGGGTGGGGAGCTTGTCCGTATAGGTGGATTTCAGCTTGGCGAGTTCGCGGTGCCCCAGGATGAGTCTGGGCAGTTCGTGCTGCGCCGCCAGTTCCTCCAGAACGTCTTCGGCCGTGGATGGCTGCCCTTTGGGAGTCTTCCGGATGACTGGAAGGCCAAGCCTTTCGAACAATATCTCCTGGAGCTGCTTTGGCGAGCCCAGATTGAACGGTCCTCCGGCCTCCCTGTGGGCTTGTTCCTCGAGTCGCCGCATCTGCCCGGCCAGCTCCTTGCCCTGACGAGTGAGCATGTCGACGTCGAGCAGCACGCCGGTCCTCTCCATGGACTGGAGGATCGGCACCAGGGGGATCTCTATCTGGCTGTAAACGCTGGCGAGCCTGCCCGTTTTCCGGAGTCGCGGCCATAATTCATGGTGAAGGCGTACCGTGACGTCGGCGTCTTCCGCGGCATAGGGCCCTGCCTGCTCCAGCGGCACCTGATTGAAAGTAAGCTGTTTTGCCCCTTTCCCGGCCACGTCCTCGTATTTTGTCGTCGATATTCCAAGGTATCTGGACGCGACGCTGTCCATATCGTGCCGGGTGGCCGTGCTGTTGAGGACATAGGACTCGAGCATGGTGTCGTGGGCGATACCGGCGAGCCGTATGCCGTGATTCTCGAGCACGTGTGCGTCGTACTTCAGGTGGTGCCCGACTTTGTTAAGCCGGGCACTTTCCAGCATTGGCCGGATTCTCGACAGCACTGTATCCCTGTCGAGCTGATCGGGACAGCCCGGATAATCATGGGCCAGGGGCACATACGCTGCTGTACCGGGTTCGATGCTGAATGAAAGGCCGACGATTCGTGCCTGCATGTAGTCGAGACTGTCGGTCTCGGTATCGAAGGCAATGAGTTCCGCTCCGGCAAGTCTCTCGAGCCATTCCTCCAGCCCCTTTTCGTCCAGGACGATTTCGTACTCCGTGGCGCCCGGGGGTATGTCAGCCGGACTCTTCTCCTCGCCGGACGGGAGGTTGCGCAGAAGGGACGTCAGCTCGAGCCGGGTGTAAATTTTGCGTAATCGCGCCAGGTCCGGGTCCCCGCGCTGCAGGCTGTCGGGGGCCACGTCCAGGTCCAGGTCGCAGACGATGGTGGCAAGCTTGCGGGACAGATCCAGCCGATCGAGATTGTCCCGCAGGCTCTCGCCGACCTTGCCGCCGATCTCGGCGGCATTCGCCTTGATGCCCTCGATACTCCCGAACTGCCCCAGCCATTTGGCCGCAGTCTTCGGGCCGACCCTGGGCACACCGGGGATGTTGTCGGAAGAGTCGCCCACGAGAGCCAGGTAATCGACAATCTGGTCGGGACGAACGCCGAATTTCTCGGCCACGCCGGCCGGATCCATCCGGCTGCCGGTCATGGTGTTGACCAGGGTGATCCTGTCGTCGACCAGCTGGGCCATGTCCTTGTCCCCGGTGGATACCAGGACATTCCAGCCCGCTTCCGAAGCCCTGCTGGCGAGAGTCCCGATCACGTCGTCCGCCTCCACCCCGCTCACTCTCAAAAGGTGAAGCCCCATGGCTTCTATCGCCTCGAGCAGGGGAGTCACCTGGGACCTGAGTTCATCGGGCATGGGCGGCCGATTGGCCTTGTATTCCTCGAATATCTCGTCGCGGAACGTTTTGCCTTTGGCGTCGAACACGACGGCAATACATTCGGGTTCCTGCTCCGTAAGGAGCTTCTGAATCATGTTCAGCACGCCCAGCACGGCGCCGGTGGGCTCGCCCCTGCTGGTGGTCAGGGGCGGCAGGGCATGAAAAGCCCGGTACAGATATGAGGAGCCATCGACCAGGATCAGCGGTTTCCTGCCGACCACGTCTTGTTTGCCGGCGGTGTCGCGAGAGCCGGCCATCAATCCCCGCCGCTCCCGGCGTCTTTGTCCTTCCGGCGCTCTCGCTCGTCATCGGCTTCCTCGGGCCCGTCGGCATTTTCCGGCACGGGCTCCTGCGCAGGTTCATCGGGCAGGTAAAGGGAGCCCCGCTGCCCGCAGCCCCAAAGAGCCGGAAGAGTCAGGACAAGGATCAGAAAAACAACGCGCATGGTTCGTTCCCCGGTCGGGCGCCCAGTATAGACCGGGTCGGCTGGAGGTTCAGATGGCCTGGTCAACCACAGCGCTCCCAAACCTGCCATCGCTCCCGTCCTTCGAAGACAGGCAGAGAGCCGCTGGAGCTGCGATCATTACGGAGATGGAATTCCGGGCTCAGGAGCCCGCTGAGTTCCTGCGTGGAGATCCCGAAAGGCGGGCCATCCTGCGCCGCGGGATCGGTAAAAAACAACCCCACCAGGAGACCTCCGGGCGCCAGGAGATCGGCGCATCGCCCGGCCCACGGTTCTCTGAGGCGCGGGGGCAGGGCGCAGAGAAAAGCCCGCTCGTAGATCAGGTCGAAGCAGCCGAGATCGGCGTCGAAAAAATCCGCCTGGAGGACGCGTGCGCCGCTTCTCCGGCAGTTCGCCTTCGCTCTGGCCACCGCAGCCGCAGAGAAGTCGATGGCGATGACCGACATTCCCGCATCGGCCAGGCGGGCCGCCTCGTAGCCGGTCCCGCAGCCGGGCACCAGAGCCCGCCCGCCCGGCGGGTTCTCGGCCAGCCAGTTTTCGAGGTCCAGGGGCGTGCCGCCGGCATCCCAGGGGGTGCGCCCCTCGCGATAAAGACTCTCCCAGTGGCTCGGCCCGTAACTGTCGAAGACCATGATCAGACCGAACCAGACACGGTGACGGGAAGCCCGGGCCGGGCGACGGCGGACTCGGGGATCACTCCTTGTCCCGCAGCTTCCGCCCGATCCGTCGGTAGGCCTCGCGGAATGGCACACCCTGTTCGACTACCAGTCGGTAGGCTTCTTCGGTCGCGTACAGGGTTTGCTCCATGCGGATATTTTCCGGGATAAAGTGGATTTGCCCGATCGCCGCCTCCAGCACCTGGAGCACGTCAGTCGCCAGATCGATGGCGCGGAACAGGGGGGCCTTGATGAGTTGCAGATCCCGATGATATCCGGATGTGAGTTTGCTGCCGATGGCGATGATCTCGTTGAGGCACGCGAGGGAGGTGGCGCTGCGCCCGCGGATCAGTTCGAAGACGTCCGGGTTCCTCTTCTGCGGCATGATGGAGGATCCGGTCGTCATGCTTGCCGGCAATGCCACGTAGCTGAACTCCTGTGTGCAGAAAAGGATCAGGTCGGAAGACAGACGACCGAGATCCGTGATCAGGAGATGAATTTCGAAGGCGATCTGCGCCTCCGCCTTTCCCCGTGAAAGCTGCACGGCCGTGACCGGGGAATGGATTTCCGCGAAGCCAAGCTTTTTGCGCGTGTGCTCCCGATCGAGCGGCAGGACGGGCACGCCGTAGCCTGCCGCCGAACCCAGGGGATTTTTGTCCGCGCGACGCCGGGCTGCCAGCAGCCCCGTGGCGTCGTCCCGAATTTCTGCCGAAAAGCCGCCCGCCCAAAGCGGCACTGAGCTGGGCATTGCGGGCTGGAGATGGGTGTACCCGGGCAGCGGGGTTTCCGCCTCCCGTTCGCCCAGGGCATCGAGTTCGTCGGCCAGTGACATCGCGCCGTCGTGTAGCTTCTGGCACGCATCCTTCATGTAAAGCCGGAGAGCTGCCAGCACCTGATCGTTTCTCGACCGGCCCAGGTGCAGGTGGGGGCCCGCCTCAGGAGCCCGTTCCGTGAGACGCCGTTCGAGGGCCGTGTGCACGTCCTCTTCCTCCAGTGAGACCTCCCACTGGCCGGCCGCATGCTCGGCTGCCAGGGCCTCCAGTCCGGTCACGATCTGTTCCCGGACCTCCGCGGCGATCAATGCTTTTTCGGCCAGCATATCGGCGTGGGCGATGGAGGCCTGGACGTCGTAAGGCACCAGCCGGTTATCGAGTACGTGGTCCTCTCCCGCGGTGAAGGAGAGGACTCGCTGGTCCAGTGGATCACCCTTATCCCAAAGCCTGCTCATTATTTCACCCGTTGGCCGTAGCCGCCCACCGATCCCGTGAGTCAGCCGTTTTTGTCGACGCCCTGTTCAGCGGCGGTCAGCGAGCCCGTGTCGGCAACCACCAGCGTGCCCGTGCCCTCGTTGGTGAAGACCTCGAGAAGCAGGCTGTCCGGAAGCTCCTGCGAGATCACGTGGACCCGCCGAACACCGCCCTCGATGGCGCTGCGGATGGCATCCGACTTGGGGGCCATGCCCGAGGCCAGCCGACCCTCGGCTTTCATTCGGGCGAGGCCGGCCAGGTCGATGTAGGAAACCAGCGAGGCCGGGTTATCAGGATCCTCGAGGATGCCGGGTGCGCCGGTGGCAATAATCAGTTTCTCGGCCTCCAGAGCGGCGGCCAGGGCAGCGGCCACCGTATCCGCATTGATATTCAGCAATGTTCCGGCGGCGTCCGCGGACAACGGGCTGATCACGGGCAGGAATCCCGCGTCCAGTTGTCGCTTGAGGGTTTCACTGGTGACTCCCTCTATGTCTCCCACGAAACCGTAGTCGACCAGGCCTTGCTCTTCACCCGGGACGTCCACAGGAGGGCGCCGGCGCGCCCGGATCAGGTTGGCATCCACGCCGCTCATCCCCACCGCCGGAAGGTCCAGGTCCCGGCAGGCAGCGAGAATGCGTGTGTTGACCAGCCCGTTCAGGACCATCGCTGAGACTTCCAGGCTGCGGGCGTCGGTAACGCGGCGGCCGGCGACGAATCGTGATGGTATGCCAAGCGCCTCAGCCATACTGGTGGACTGTGGGCCGCCGCCGTGGACCAGTACGCACTTGATTCCGACTTCATGCAGCAGCCCGATCTGCTCGACGATGTGTCGGGTGAGTTCCGGATTGGCGAATACCGAGCCGCCGATCTTGATGACGAAAACCTTGTGCTTGAACATCCGGATGTAGGGGACGGCACCCTTGAGGGCCGTCACCACGATATCCCGTTCGCCCGTGCTCCTCCTCACCGATCAATCTCCTGCATCGAGTAGCAGGCGGTAGAGTACCGCCATCTGCGCATACATCCGATTCCTGGCCTGCTGTACGACCCGGCTCCGTGGCCCCTCCAGGACCTCCGACGTGACGACGACCTCTCGCCGAACCGGAAGGCAATGCATGAACACACACGCCGGGTCTGCGGGCTCGAACCATGGTGAATCCACGGTCCATCCGTCCAGGGCGGATCGCAGCGCTGCATCTGCTTCCGGGTTTCCGTAGTCCCGGGTGCAGCCCCAGGATTTGGCGTACAGAACGTGAGCGCCGTCCATGGCGGCTTCGCGATCGTCCGTTTCCTGCACCCGGCCGCCGGCAGCGGCTGCCGCCTCCGTCACTCGATTCATGATGGGCGCCGGCAGTTCGAAGCCGGGAGGCCGGAGGATGGTCACGTCCATGCCCCGCATGGCAGCCATGTGCGCGGCGGCGGCAGGCACCGCCAGCGGCAGCGCCCGGGGATGATTGGCCCAGCTCAGGACAAACCGCCCGCCGCGATCGGGAATGTCGAGATCATCGAGGGTTTTCCAGTCGGCCAGTGCCTGACATGGGTGATTGACCGCAGATTCCATGTTGATCAGCGGGACGGGGCTCAGTCCATGGATCGCCTGGAAAACGGGCTCACCCAGATCGACCTCCAGGTCACGTCCGCCCGCGAATGACCTGACACCCAGAACATCCGCATAGGAGGCCAGCACAGGAATGGCTTCTCGCACGTGCTCGGCGGCTTCCCCGGTCATGGGCACACCGGGCTGGTATTCCAGCTTCCAGCTTGAACCAGGTGAGATCACGAAGGAGGACCCGCCGAGTCGCGACATGCCGGACTGGAATGACGCCAGCGTCCTGAGCGAAGGGTTGAGGAACAAGAGCCCGAGAACCTTGCCGGACAGCGCCATGGGTTCGGGCTTTCTCTCGAGCCTCGCGGCCAGGGCCACGAGTTCGCGAATGCCTGCGGGGCTGAAATCCGCCAGGTCCAGGAAGTTGTTCACGCCGAGATCTCCTTCAACGCCCGGGCCAGCCGGTCCACCTCCGCCTCGCCGAGAGTCAGCGGTGGCAGCAGCCTCAGAATATTCGGGTCACCGCTGGTGCCGGCAAGGATGTCCCGTTCCAGCAGGGCGTCCCGCACGACCCGGGCCGGTGGGCCGGTGCGCAGGCCCAGCAGAAGGCCGCGTCCCTGGATGGCATGGACGGGACCCAGAACGCAGGTCGAACGGATTCTCTCCGATACGGCCCTGACCTGCTCCATCAGGTTCTCTTCAAGAATTGCCTTGATGACCGCGGAGATGGCGGCGCAGGCCATCGGCCCGCCACCGAAAGTGGTCCCCAGATCTCCCACCTGAAGGCGATCGGCGATCTCGTCCGTGGTCACCAGGGCCCCGGCCGGAAAACCCCCGGCCAGGCCCTTGGCAGTGGTGAGCACATGCGGATTGACCCCCACCGCATGGGCCACGAAGGGATAGCCGCTCCTGCCCATGCCGCACTGCACTTCGTCGAAAATCAGCAGTGCCCCGGAGGCGCGGCAGGCGTTTTCAGCGGCTGCGAGAAACTCGGCGCTCAGATCGACGGCGCCGGCCACACCCTGCACCGGTTCCACGATGACCGCGGCCACGTCCTCCGTTACGGCAGCGGTCAGGGCCGCGACATCGTCAGGCGGTACAAAGCTCACCTGGAACGGCAACCGGGGATATCCATACCAGCGCTCGCGGGCGCCCCAGGTGACGGCCGCTGCGGCTCCCGTGCGTCCGTGAAAGGCGCCCTGTACCGCGACAACCTGTTGTCGCCCCGTCACCCGGAATGCCAGCCGCAGGGCATTTTCGTTGGCCTCTGCGCCGCTGTTGACCAGGAACACCCGGTTGAGTCCCTCTGGCGCGAATGCGGCGAGCGCCCTGCAGGCCTCTGCCCTCACTGCCATGGGGACGGCATTGCTCTGGAACAGCAGGGTTTCGGCCTGCGTGCGCAGCGCATCCAGCAGTCCCGGATGACCGTACCCGAGGCACGCGACGGCGTGACCTCCGTAGAGGTCCAGGATCCGTCGGCCGTCCCGGGTTTCAAGATAGACGCCGTCTCCACGAATCGGCTCCACGGGCAGCTGGGCGTAAACCGGAACCGTCCAGTCCGATTCACGCAACGGCATCTGGTCCGCGGTCATATCCATGCCGGTCCGGCCTGGGTCAGGCCGGCCGCCTCCGGCAGAGCGAGCAGACGGTTCATCCACTGTATGGCCCCACCGGCGGCGCCCTTGATCAGGTTGTCTATGACTACCAGGAGGGCGTAATTCCCGTCGCTGCAAGCCACATGCAGTCTCGCCCGATTCGATCCCGCCACATCCTTGATTCGCGGCGGCGCGTCCACCACCTCGATGAATGTGTGGCCCGCATAATTGGCTTCCAGTGCTGCGGCGAGGGCCTCGGGACCTGCTCCGTCGGCCAGGCGTCCCTGGATCGTGACGTGAATGCCGCGGGCAAATGGCCCCGAGTGAGGCACAAACCGGATCGCCGGTTTCCGACCCGTGACGGCCTCGGCAATAGTTTCCACCTCCGGGGCATGCCGGTGCGCCAACGGCTTGTAGGCAAAAAGATTCGAATGCCGCTCGGGATGGTGCGTCGTGGGTATCGGGGTGCTTCCCGAGCCGGTACTGCCGGTGACGCCGGAGATAAAGAAATCCGGTTCCGTCAGGCCCGACTGCAGCAATGGAACAACCCCGATTAGCATGGCCGTGGCGAAACATCCCGGCTGCGCCGCGTGGGGCGTCGGGATCGTCTGCTGATGCTCCGGCACAGCGCAGGTGAAAAGGTTCGTCCTCCCGGGTGCGCCGTGATCCTGCCCGTAGATCCGCTCGAATGTCTCCGGGTCGCGGAAACGAAAGTCTGCAGAAATATCCACGATCGGACCCGGCGAATCGCCGCCGCTGTCCAGAAGCCCGTCGATCAATTTTGCCGCCGCCCCGTGAGGCGCAGCGCAGAACACCCCGGCAAGCTCCTCGTTTTCCCAGGACCTTTCCAGATCCGGGACCGCGACAAAGGTCGTCTCCGGATAACAACCGGCCAGATTCGGGAACGTCTCCGTCACCCGGCTGCCGGAGCGCGACACCGAGGCGATACACCCCAGCGTCAGGCCCGGATGTCCGGCGATCAGGCGGAGCAGTTCCCCGGAGACATAGCCGGAGCCGCCGATAATTCCTACAGGGCGTCTGTCACTCATGCGAAGAACCTGAAAAAGAAAAACCCGAAGAAAGCCGTCAGCAGCGATCCGGGAACAGGCGCTCTATCAGCACGTTCCCGAGCTCGGACTCATGGGTCAACGCATTGAATGCGGCCACCTGGAGCTGCTCGATGATCATGTCGGAGCCGACCTGATTGTCTGTCGCCCTGCCGGTCACTACCGCAGGCTCGATCTGGAACCTGTCCCGGAGCAGCGTAACCCCGCCCCATGCTGCCACCGGATCATTGGCGCAGAGAACGACGGCGTCCAGCGCATCACGGATGTCCCCGGCAGACAGAATGGTCTGGACCCCGTAGGCCCCGAGCAGTCCGTCACCCAGTTCGAACACCACCACATCCGGACGGTTCAGGCACAGGCGGTTCAGCAGCGCGCGGGTCAGTGCCGGTCCCGTGGCCGGAGTGGTCGTGACCACGCCGAAGTCGGTGAAAATGCCCGTCTCCAGGGCGCCCGCATCCTCCATGGCCAGCACGTCGCGCCGCAGCGACACGCCGGTGGCCTTGAACGCGGCGACCCGCAGCCCGTGATGCACGAAGCGGCTGATGATGGCGCAGGCGGCCGCGGTTTTGCCTGAATCCATGCAGGTGCCGGCCAGGGCGACCACCGGCACGCCGCGGGTATCCAGAGGCAGGCCCTGATCCAGTTGGTGGATGCCCACCCGGGCCGGCTGGCCAATGCGTTCACCCAGGTAGGGAAACTCGAGCACGGTTCCCAGAGTACGGCACTCGAAGGGCTGACCGCGGTCCGGATTGACCGAGTCACAGATGCCGATCACGCCTCCCAGATTGAGAATGTTGACCGTGTCGCCGGGCTTGAGCGATTCGGGAACATGGCCCGAGTAGCCAAAAAGCGCGTGGCGGTGGCCCAGTGCGCCGACGACGACGTCCCCGGCCTTTACCTGGGCCATGCGGCCGGACGTCAGTTCCAGCTGGTTGTAGCTTGCCTTGTTGTTGAGAACCTCTACGGCCAGGACGACGCCTTCCTCGCAGGGGATGTCAGCGGAAACGCGCACCTCCCGGCCGAGCTTGCAGCTGGCGGCCACGGACGCGATCTTGTCCACGATCAGGGGTGTCATTTCACGTTCCTTTACCTTCACCGGCGCGTGTATACAGCATGCCGGGGAGCGATCTCACGCGAGAGAAGCCGAGGGCGTCCGCCGCCGTCCATTCACCTGCGGCCTCGCCGTACGATCCTTTGGTCGCGGCGAGGAGAGAGTGGGGCGAGATGGCTCCCTCCACGAATACATGTCCCGGCCTGAACAACAACCGGACCTGTCCCGTGACTCTGTCCTGGGAAGAGCTCAGCAGCGCCTCGATATCACGGCAGGCAGGATCCAGATGCTGACCCTCGTGCAGCATATCGCCGTAGATCGTCGACAGTGGTTCCTTGATCCGGAGCTGGGACCCGGTCATGGTGAGTTTTTCGAGCTCCCGATGAGCGGTCAGGATCACTTCGGCCGCGGGGGCCTCGAACGCGACGCGGCCCTTGGTGCCGAGAACGGTATCGCCCAGATGAATGCCGCGCCCGATTCCGTAGCCGGCGGCCCGCCGCTCGATTTCCTCGATCAGCGTCACCGGATCCATTTCCTGGTCATCCAGAGCCACGGGGACGCCGCTGGAAAAAGTGAGCGAATGGCGCTGGCCCGGCAGGGGTGACTCGAAAGCGTTTCGAGTCAGTACCCAGGCGTCCTCCGGAAGACTTTCCCGGGAGTCCAGGGTTTCTTTCCCGCCGATGGTCACGCCCCAGAGCCCCCGATTGATGGAATAGGCACCGCCTCCGGGAGGTGCCGGCAGGTCCCGATCCCGCAGGTAAGCGATCTGCTGCTGCCGGGTCCAGTTGTTATCCCTGACCGGCGCCAGAACCTCCAGGTCGGGATTCAGGGTGCGCAGCGCGACCTCGAACCGGACCTGGTCGTTGCCGGCCGCCGTGCACCCGTGAGCGACCGTGCCGGAATTCAGGTCTCCGGCGATTCGGGCCATGGTCTGGGCCTGCAGGACCCGTTCCGCGCCGACGCATAGCGGATACAGGCCGCCGCGACGCACATTGCCGTAGATGAGATATTTCAGCACGTCGTCGAAGAACCGCTGGCGGGCGTCTACAAGGACATGACGCGCCGCCCCCAGGCCGACGGCACGCGCCTCCAGTGACTGGCGGGCATCCTCGTCCAGGCCGCCCGTGTCCACGGTGACCGTTATCACGGGCCGATCGTAGGTCTCGGCAAGCCACGGTATGCAGAAAGATGTATCGAGCCCTCCGGAGAAGGCCAGGAGAATGGGGTCGGATTTGCTCATGATTGACGTGCCTTGGGAAAAACCTGCGCCAGTCTGACCATCAGGGACTGCTGCTGACGGACGCCGGCCGTGGCCACGAAGATAGTGTCGTCGCCGGAGATCGTGCCGACGATCTCGCTCCACGACGATTCATCCAGAGCGACGGCCACGCTCTGTGCCGCGCCGGTCGATGTCTTGATCACCGTCAGATTGGCCCCTGCGGGTGCTACGCCCGTCACAAACCCCGCGAGCAGCTCAAACTTGACGTTGCCCTGGGATCGGACGTTCTGGGGCGCGATATATCGATCGCCGACCTTGGCGACGCCGAGTTCTTTCAGGTCGCGGCTGATGCTGGCCTGCGTGGCGTCCATGCCCCGCGAGGCCAGCGCCTTGACCAGGTCTTCCTGGCGGGTGATGGACTCTTGCTTGAGGATGCGCAGGATTTCGGCGCGCCTCGCCGTCTGCAGGCTGGGATCGGTGGGCATGAATTCGGGTCCGCATAAAGATGCGCATAAGGTTCTATTAATGCGCATATAAAGTCAACACTGGGCCCATTCCCGATCTGCCGCTAGACTCCCTGCTCCACCGACGAGGAGGCTGGAATGTCTGGCCAGGATTTTGAAACTGTAGAACTTCAAACCGGGCCCGAGCCCGAGGTCAGCATCATCTGGCTTCACGGCCTGGGCGCCGATGGTCATGATTTCGAACCGGTTGTACCGCAGCTGGCCAACGGCCTGCCGCCGGCGAGATTCGTCTTTCCCCATGCGCCTGTTCGACCCGTCACGATCAACGCTGGTATCCCCATGCGAGCCTGGTACGACATCGTCACTTTCGACCGACATGCTCCGCAGGATCGTCAGGGAATTGCCCAGAGCCGACAAATGGTGGAAGGACTGTTGGCGCGGGAACAAGAGCGCGGGATCCCGAGTGAGCGTATCGTTCTGGCCGGCTTTTCCCAGGGGGGCGCCATGGCAGTCTACTGCGGGTTGCGGCTGGCCCGGCCCCTGGCGGGGATAATGGGGCTGTCCACCTATCTTCTGATGGCCCAGGAACTGGCGGCCGAGCGTTCGGACGCCAATGCCGGCACCGGCTTTTTCGTCGGTCACGGGACCTATGACCCGGTGATACCGGTAGCGGCCGGTCATCGTCTTGCGGCAGCGCTGCGGGAAATGGCCTACGAGGTTGAATGGCACGAATATTCGATGCCTCACGCCGTGTGCCCGGAAGAGTTATCGGATATCGGGGCATGGCTGGTGCGCTGTTTCAGCGGTGCCGACGCGGCCTGACGGAGGCCGTCTGCGACTCACGGGAATGCCCGGGAGACGCTTCGAGGGCAAACTCGAATTGTCTCGAGTCCTGTTTCTCGCCGGAGGAAGTGAAACTCCTTTCCTCCAGGTAGGCCTCCCCGGACCGGCCCCACATCATCACTGTCGATGCGCGGGTGCCGTAGACAGGGTGAACAATGAAGACGGACGACAGCCGTCGTTCCCACTCGAGTGGCACGCCGGTCTCGGGCAGCAAGGCATCGTCCACCTGTTGCGGATCCGCCAGCGCCCTGAACATGCCGTCGACGTTCGGGTTTTCTGCGTCAAGACAGCGGATCAGGACATCCCGCGTCGTCACAAGCTTTGGCCAGGGGGTATCCAGGAGATGATTGCTGAGACCATACACGCCCGGCTTAAGGGCAGAGGCCGAGATGCCGTGGCTGCTCAGATAAAGGGCCTGCTCCAGGTCCCCGAATATCAGGTTGAAACCCGGGTAATTCCGGGTATCCAGATCCGCGGCCCACGCTGCCGGAGAGAGCTCGGAAGCCAAGAAATCCGTGACCAGGCCGCCACGACTGCGGAGTTCCCCGTTGCCCGCGTCCACCTGTTCCCTGATGTTGGTGACAACGGCGAACCGTCCGCGCCGGGACAGTCCCATCCAGGTTCCCCCCTCCCGGAGGTCCCTTCCCGCAAGCAGTCCGGGTTGATCCTCCCACCAGTGCGCCGGTGCCGTGGGACGTTCATGGAACTCATCGCGGTTGCCGGCGATGACCATCGGAAAGTGCTCATGCACGCGCCAGGCGAAGGCGAGGACACACATCAGCCGGATCGGTCCCGGCGCCAGACTTCCGGACCGGAGGCCGGGAGTTCGTCGAGCCTGGATCCGGGCCTGCTGTCAAACCAGTGCCGGATCAGCGCATATGCGATGGATACCGGGGGTGAAAGAATGACGTGGCCCGAACGAATGTCTTCGCGTGAGATCCACTTCGCTTCGGCGAGTTCACCGTCCAGGAGTTCGATCTCCCTGGTTTCAGCGCGAGCGAGGAATCCGAGCATCAGTGCGGAAGGGAAGGGCCAGGGCTGAGATGAGTGGTAGGTGACGTCGGATACCCTGACGCCGGTCTCTTCCAGGACCTCACGTCTCACCGCATCCTCCAGACTCTCGCCGGGCTCGACAAATCCGGCAATGGTGGAATAACGGCCCTCGGGCCAGGACGCCTGACGGCCTAACAGGCAACGCTCGCCGTCCGATACGAGAACGATGATGGCGGGATCGACTTTGGGGAAATGATGGCGCGCACAGTCTGCAGCCTGGCAGACCCTGGCGTGTCCGGCGCTCGCCGGCCCTGTCGGAGAGCCGCAGCGTGCGCAGAAACGGTGATGGCGATGCCAGTTCGCCATGGCCCGGGCATACGCGAGCAGCGAAGCTTCCCAGGGCTCCAGGATCGAGGCAAAGCCGCGGAGGTCGCGAAATTCCATACTTTCCGGGGCGGAGATCCGCTCTTCCACTGGGACGCTGAAAAAGTGCTGCTGATTCAGTGCGCCAAGGAGCACGAAGGATTCCCGGTTGACCTCCAGGGATTCGACTTCCGGGGCCCTCAGAAGGGCGGCCCGGGGAGTGTCCTTCAGGTCGAAAAGGTTCCGGGCACCCTGAGTCGGGACGAAACGGGTTTCCTCGTTGCCGAGGACTCCATCGACCCAGTCCTGCCGACTCCGGAGGTGGCCGAGGCGCTCCAGGGGGCTGCCGGCCAGCGGATTGACTAGAGGCCCTGCCGACACGGAATCACTCCTGATTGTGCAGGGCTTGTTCCGCAACCAGCCAGCCGTCCTCGTCAGCGTAAATGTACTGCCCGGGTCGTATGGTGACTCCCGCGAAACTGACCGAAATCGTCGTATCGCCGTCCCCGTTCTTGTGGCTTTTTCTGGGATTCGTGGCGAGCGCGGCAACACCAAGGTCGATTTTCGCTATTTCCGCGCTGTCGCGAATGCATCCATTTACGATGACGCCCGACCAGCCATTGTCGGCCGCCATGGCGGCCAGTCGATCCCCCAGCAGCGCCCGTCGTAGCGATCCGCCGCCATCGACCACCAGAACCCGTCCTTCGCCGGGGCTCTCGACCGCCTTCCGGACCAGCACGTTGTCCTCGTATACCTTGATGGTGAACGTCTTGCCGTGAAAGCAACGCTTTCCGCCGAAGTGTCTCAGTATGGGCTCCGCCACCTCCACTTTCTGCGGATGCTCGTCGCAGATATCGGCGGTCTGATAATTCATCCGTTGCCTCCCGTGAGTTCAGAGCGGTTCATTCTACTTGGACCGCCGGAGGCCGCGCACGCAGTCAGGAACTCAGCCCCGCCCGCCGCCGGGGCGTTCCAGCCTGCAGGCAGGACACTCGGCCCGGTCCAGAGCGAGCGCATCCTGGATATAGACCTGTCCGCAGAGCCGGCAATCCGCAAGCAGAACCTCCCGGCGGGACGTCAGGGCCCGATACAGGTTCCAGGCGCGCTCGAAGCTGATGGCCGGCTCAGGGTAGAGCGACCTGTAGGTTTCGTAGGCCGAGCAGAGTCGTTGCCCGAACGAAAGTCGGGAGGGATAAGCCACCGGCCGGGTCTCGAGTCCCTGGTCAATCTGCATGAGACGGAACAGCCCGAAAAGGTAAGCGATAGTCGATGCCTCAGCCTGGATGCCCGCATTGCGGACAAAAAAAGCCACGTTGGAGGGAGACTTGCCCCGTTGACGGCGGACACCCGCGGGGCCACCCCGGCGGAAGTAGGTCGCGTAAAGCTTCCGGATCCGGTCCTGGGAGAAGCCGGTAAGAGACGAAATAATATGGGTCCGCGCCTCGTGTCCTATCAGGCGGACTGCCAGGTCGAACTGTTCCCGCTCGCCGGCGTAGCGGTCATCGGTAAATCTCATGCGAAGGGCCTCCCGGTGTTGTACGGCAACGAGATGGATGCTATAAAAAACCGCATATGGGAATAATAACCCATATTCGGCGACTTTATACCATTTTCCGTCATTGGCATCGGCACGCTGCCGCAGCAGCATGGACGTGGCGATGCGGAATTTCCGAGCGGCGGGAAGGGAAGGCTGGGCGATGACAATGCAGGGAATCAGCGAGAGGGCCATGCGGGAATTGGCGGGAGTCAATGCCGCTTTTATCAGCGTGGTCACGATGGACGACGCGGAACGTCGGGGTGGCTTTGGTCTGGCTGATGAGATCATCAGCAGGTTGAGGCTTCTCGACGACGAATCGAGGCGTCGGATGGCATATCGCCCTTTCGCCCTGTTCACCCTCAATTTCCGGGATTCCGCCGGCTGGAAGCAGCTTGTCGAGCAGCGCGTCCACGACGGCGATGCTGCCCAATACTGGCCTGACGACGCGTCCAGGGTGCACCAGTTCCTGGCGGTAACCCTTGCTGCCGTCAGAGAACTCGCCGAGCGGGAGCCGCCGTCTGCTTCCGTGCTCTTTGGCATTCCGCCAGTCCTGGTCGACGGCCTGAGGGATCTGGACATTGGCCGGTTGCCTGCCGTCGCCACGAAAATAAAACCCTGGCTGAAGGCCCGGTGTGCGACACGGCATGACTGGTGGAGCCGCATGATCGTGACGTCCTGTGCCCAAGGCGTAGAGTGCCCCTGCCGCCATCGGGGTCTGCATACATCGCTGATGCGAGCCCTGGGTCTGGATCAAGTTCGTGTGAAGGGGGGAAGGCTCTGCCGGCGCCTTTAGCGGCAGTCATCTGAGAGCCCCGGCGGCAGAGGCGTAAACCCTGGCCTGCCATCGCCGTGAACAAACGCGTGTAATGCGCTCGCGAATGTGTCCCGGGACTGCCTTCCCAAGCGCCCGGCTTCCAGAGGCATTTCCCGGGCGGCTTTTCCCCGCTGCCTGCGGCCGCCTCCGGCCCAACGCCGCTGATAAACGATAGAATAAAGGGTTTGGCGACCCGGGCTGTACAAACACCCGGGCGCAGTCATTCTGGTGAACCATGCGCGCACTCGAAATTCGAGACCTGACCAAGACCTACGCGAACGGCATCCAGGCCTTGAAGGGCATCGACCTGGACGTGGAAGAAGGCGAGTTCTGCGCGCTCCTCGGGCCTAACGGGGCGGGCAAGACCACCACCATCGGCATTCTCACGTCGCTGGTTACCAAGACCAGCGGTAAAGTCAGGATCTTCGGTTACGACACGGACACGGATCTCGCCCTGGCCAAGTCCTGCCTGGGCCTCGTTCCGCAGGAGATCAATCTCAATCTCTTCGAGAAGGTCCTGAACATCGTCGTCACCCAGGCCGGGTATTACGGTATCCCCCGGCGGGTTGCGCTGGATCGAGCGGAACGCTACCTCAGCCAGCTCCATCTCTGGGACCGGCGGGACTCGATCGCCCGATCCCTTTCGGGCGGCATGAAACGGAGGCTGATGATCGCGCGGGCGCTGATTCACGAACCGCGGCTGCTGATCCTCGATGAACCCACTGCGGGCGTCGATATCGAGATCCGGAGGTCCATGTGGGATTTCCTGAGGCAGATCAATGCCGACGGAACGACCATCATCCTCACGACACACTATCTCGAGGAAGCGGAGAGCCTGTGCCGACACGTCGCCATCATCGATAACGGCCTCATCATCGAAAACGATCGCATGAGCAATGTTCTTCGCAAGCTCTCGGTGGAGACATTTGTCCTCAACCTTCAGGAGGAGGTGAGTTCGATTCCGGAGGTGCCGGGTTACGATCTGAGGCTGATGGATCCCACCACCATCGAGGTTGACGTCGAGAGTCGACGCGGGATCAACGACCTTTTTTCGGCGCTCACCGGGAAGGGGTTGCGGGTCTCCAGCATGCGCAACAAGGCCAACAGGCTCGAGGAACTCTTTATCCGGCTTGTGGACCGAAAGGATGCCCAGCTGGAGGAGCGTCGGCGATGACCGGTCCCGTGCGCCTGAAAGAGGACCTTACCGGCTTCGCCACCCTCATTTCGAAGGAATACACGCGGATTGTCCGGATCTGGGTTCAGACGCTGGTTCCGCCCGCGATCACCATGACGCTCTATTTCGTTATCTTCGGCAGCCTTATCGGACGACGGATCGGGGAAATGGACGGATTCGGCTACATGCAGTACATCGCCCCGGGGCTGATCATGATGTCCGTCATCACGAACTCCTACGGCAACGTAGTTTCGTCCTTCTTCGGGGCCAAGTTCGCGAGGCATATCGAGGAGATGCTCGTGTCCCCGATGCCGGAGGCCTTCATCCTGCTCGGCCACGTGGCGGGCGGCGTGATCCGGGGTCTGCTGGTGGGCGCGCTGGTGACGCTGATCGCCCTGTTCTTTACCGATCTCAAACCGGTCCACCCCTTTGTCACCCTGTCGGTGGTTTTCCTGACGGCGGTCGTATTTTCTCTGGCGGGCATGATCAACGCGATTTTCGCCAAAAAGTTCGACGATATTTCCATCATTCCCACCTTTGTGCTCACGCCCCTGACTTATCTTGGCGGTGTCTTCTATTCGATCAGTCTGCTGCCGGAGTTCTGGCAGAAGGTTTCTCTGGCCAACCCAATTCTGTATATGGTCAACGCCTTCAGATACGGAATTCTCGGGGTCTCCGACATCGGTATCGGGCAGGCATACGTGATCATTCTGAGCTTCATTATCGGTCTTTATTTCTTTGCCCTTGTACTCCTCAAGCGCGGCATCGGCATCAGGGAGTAACCGGGCGTGTGTGGCCGTTTCGCTTTCTATTCACCTGCAGAAGCCGTATCGAGGCTTTTTGCCGCAGAGACAATCGCGGACCTGCCGCCGCGCTACAACATCGCGCCGACCCAGCCCGCGCCGACGGTTCGTCTGGATCAGGATTCGGTTCGCAGGCTGAATCTGCTCCGGTGGGGACTCGTTCCGTTCTGGGCCAAGGATCCCTCCATCGGCAACCGGATGATCAACGCGAGGGCGGAAACCGTGGCGAGCAAACCCGCCTTCCGGCAGGCCTTCCGAAAACGTCGATGCCTGATTCTCGCCGACGGGTTTTACGAATGGCAGAAGGCCGACAGCGGCAAGATTCCCTGGTTTATCAACGCGCCGTCCGGCGAGCCCTTTGCCATGGCCGGACTTTGGGAAAGCTGGCAGGCCGATGGGGACGAACCGCTGGAAACGTGCACGATACTGACCACCGAGGCGGGCTCTTCCCTGGCGCGGATCCATCACCGCATGCCGGTGGTTCTCGGAAGCGAGGGTGTGCAGCAGTGGCTGGACCCCAACATGGACGAGGGGCAGCTCCCGCTTCTGGCGGATGAGGCCCGTCGCGTGCCGCTGGAAGCGATCCGCGTGAGTCGGCAGGTCAACAATCCTGAAAACGAGGGTCCGGATCTCCTGCGAGCGGCGGAGAATCAGGCCAGCGCCTGAGCCAGGTCATCCACAAGTTCCTCTTCGTCCTCGAGACCAATTGAGAGGCGCAGCAGGTCTTCCGGTGTGCGGGTGTCAGGACCCTCGATTGAGGCGCGGTGCTCGATCAGGCTCTCGACGCCGCCGAGGCTGGTGGCCCGTGTAAACAGGACGGTCCGGGCGGCGATCTCCATGGCCGACCGGGCGCCCCCCCGCACCTGGAAGGAGATCATTCCGCCGAAGCCGCTCATCTGCCGTCTGGCAAGTTCATGGTGGGGGTGGGACGACAGGCCGGGAAAGTGAACGCGCGTGACTTTCTCGTGTTGTTCCAGAAAATCGGCGACACGACGTGCGCTGGTCGCCTGCCGCCGAACCCGTAACGGCAGGGTGGGGAGGCTTCGCTGCAACAACCAGCAGTCGAACGGGGAGGGTGCGGCCCCCGCGGCTCCGCGCAGCATTTTCAAATCCTCCATCCAGTCATTCTCAGGGCCGACGACCATGCCTCCCATCACGTCGCTGTGGCCGCCCAGGTACTTGGTGGAACTGTGAACGACCAGGCTGGCGCCGAGCTCGAGAGGTTGTTGATGGACAGGGGTCGCGAAGGTGTTGTCGCAGGCGACGCTGGCTCCATATTGCCCGGCCAGTTCCGCGAGGGCCCTCAGGTCGCTGATGCCGAGAAGGGGGTTGGAAGGAGTCTCGACGAACAGCAGCGCGACGTCCCGGTCTATCACGGACTCCACTGCCGGCAGGGACGTTGTGTCCACCAGCCGAACCGCCGCCCCGAAAGCGGGAACCAGTTCGCGCAGCTGCCTCAGGGTGCCGTGATAGGCAGAATCCGTGGCCACGATGGTTCCGCGTTTCGCGGCAACCTGAAACAGCGCCAGGGTAGCGGCCGATCCGGAGCTGAACGCCACGCCTGCGTCGCCGCCCTCGAGGGCAGCGACCCCGGCCTCGAGAGCGGCCCGGTTCGGATTGTCGTCCCGCACGTAATTGAAGCCCCGACGATACTGTCCATCGGCATCCCTCTCGTATGTCGTGCTCAGATGGATGGCTGGAGTGACGTCCCCGGTGCCTGTTTCCGCGGGTCGTCCGGCGTGGACGGCCAGCGTCTCGAAGGAGGGTGGCGATTTACCGTGTTTCAAGGGCTGATCCGAGCCTTTCTGATCCAGTGTCTGGTCCGGACATGATAGCTGTCCGCAAGTCTGCGGATCGACGTTGCCGGGAAAAGCGCAGACCGCGGGTGCCATGATCAATGCCCAGACGATCCGAGACCTCGGTCAGATCCGGAAAGCTGCGGGACCGCGCGTGTTGCCGATAGAGACGGGTGAAAACGGCGGTCCCTGTCAGCTCATCCAGGCGCTGGAAGAGTTCCTGTCCGCTCCAGGCCCGCTCGCTGGGGAGACAGCAGTCCGCCAGCGCTGACAACGCCGTATCAAGGGACAGCCGTCCTCCGGAGGTCTCGCGCAGCTCCACGTCTGCCAGGAGCGCGATGGCCGCGCCACTCCAGTACACCCGCATATAGAGTCCTTTCTGCCCCATGTCCCGGCTGGCTTCGTCGAGCGGAAGCCCCGCGGTACCGCGACGTCCACGCTGAAAGCCGTTATAGAGTTTGAGCCAGGCATCCCGCTCCGGCAGCATGCCGGCACGGGCGCGCAGAACATTCTGAAAGTAGCTTGCAAAACCCTCCGACACCCAGGCGTCCCGCCGCAAAATGTAGGGCAGCAGCATGTGACTGAGTTCGTGGGTGGCTGTCCAGTCCTGCCGGAACTCTTCCGGGGAGCGGGAGGCATCGACGAAGAAATGCGCGGAGGTTCCGCCTCCTCGCAACACCTGTGCCCAGGGCACCGGTTCTCCGGCCGGGCCTGCCGGGATCACCAGGACCTGTGGGGACGGCAACGGGAATCGACCATAGAGGGTGGCCACGGCGCCCGCTGCTTCGGATATCCAGGGAACCACGTCCGCAAGAGTGACGGTCGCATCCGAAGGCAGCACCGCGATCCGCAGCTCCGATCCCGGCACCTGGATCCTGCTTGCTTCCAGCCGTCCAAGCGCCATCCGGTCCGGCCAGCTCCGGGGAGAGCGATCGATCAGGTACGTACTTCCCTGCCGTTCCCCGGCAAGAGGCTGCCATGGCACCGACACATTCATACCCGGCGGCAGGAGAAACTCCACACGGGATTCCGCGGCGGGCCGGGGCCAGGTCCTGCGCCACAGCCATAATCCTGAGGTCATGACTATGGTCTCACCGCGGGAGACGGCCAGACGTCTGTTTCCCTCCGCCAAGGCTGCCCGCAGATTCACCGCATAACTGAAACACCCATCTCCGTCCCCTCGAAAACGGATCCTGTCTCCCAGGGCCCGAGCGGGCCCGCTCTCGATCGACAGGAAACGCGGTGCCGCTGCGTTGCCGGCCCGGAACTCCATCTGGCCTTCCGATTCGCCACATACCTGCACATCCAGCCTTTCGAGATCTGCTGCGGGACTGACGCGGTAATGAAGCGTTTCGGCACCCCAGGCGCCGCCGGTGGCGGCCAGACAAAGGAAACCGAATATTGCCCTGATGGAATGCACGCGCAGCTTCGCCTAATGCTGCGGCTGGCCGATCGGGATGTATTCCTGAAGCGCAACGACCAGAGTACCCGGTCCGCCATGCGCGCCCAGGGCTGTGCCCACCTCCGTGATGAAATGGCTTTGCACCGAGGGGATTTCCTCCAGCAGACGATCGAGGAGTCGCTGCGCCCTTTGGGGGTTTCGGGCATGCCCTACGCCGAGCCGGTAGGTAACCGAGGGCTCTGTGCGTTCGCGGATGAAGCGGACAAATTTCTCCGTTGCTCTGCGGCGACCGAATACGAAGCCGCCCGCGGCAATACTGCCGTCGGGAAAATTCGTCAGCACAGGATTGAGACGGCAGACGTCAGCAATGAATTTTCGGTAGCGCGGTACCCGGCCGCCCCGCACCGCGTACTCGAGATCGTTCAGCAGTCCGTAGGTGCGGGTCTTCGCAACGATCTCGTCCAGACGTATGGTGATCTCGTCGAGGGCGTATCCGGCCGCGGCCATCTCGGCAGCGTAAAGCGCGATCATGCCCTCGCCCAGGGAAGCATTCCGCGAATCGACCACCACCACGGGACCGGAATCCTTGCTGCGGGCGGCGGCCGACTGGGCCGCCTGCAGTGTTCCGCTGACCTTGCCGCTGACGTGGATGGAGATGACGCCCTGGTGATGGGAGCCGAGAAACTGGTAAAGCCGACGAAAGTCCCCGGGCGGCGGCTGAGAGGTCTTCGGGTGGTGAGGATTGCTTTCGAGTTCGGCGAAAAACTGGTCCGGCGTCAGGGTAACCTTGTCGAGAAATCCCTTGTTGCCGAAATGAATCGGGATCGGAACAATAAAAATCCCGAGTCTCTCCAGGTCCTCCTCGGTCATGTCGCCGGCCGTATCCACGACCACGGCCACCGCAGGCCGATTGCCCCGGGCCGTTCGCTGTTGCAGGCGCATGTCGTCCGCTTTCTGCCGGCTCACCTGCCCGTATCGCCTGGCCGTCTCGAACAGGACCTCGGGATCGTTCAGGTGAATATGGACGCGCAGCTTTCGCGCCGTCCCGGCCAGAACAAGACTGCTCCCAAGATCCGCCAACTCTTCTTTCAAAGCACGCCGATCGATTGACGGAGCTGTGATCACGCATTCCGTGCAGAATCGATGGGTGTCGCTATCGCCGGGATCCACCGGATCGAAGGCAGCATCGGAGAGGAGTTCTGCAGGGATCTCCGGCGTCTCTTTTGCCGAGCCTTCGCGGATGAAATCAGTGATGCCCTGGAGGAGGTCTACAAATCCCTGGGCTCCCGCGTCGACAACGCCCGCCCTCCGGAGAGCTTCCAGCTGGTTTGTCGTCGCCGCCAGCGCCCTTGTCGATCGCTCGAGGCCGCGCTCCAGAAGGGCCAGGAAATCGTGGTTATCACGGCCCTGGCTCCTGAGTTCTCCGGCAAAATCCGCCAGCACGGAAAGGATGGTCCCTTCGCGTGGCTCGCTGAGGGCATCGCGGGCATACTCCGCCCCGCGCTCCACCGCCTCCACAAAGTGCTCCACCGTGATCAGCCTCAAGTGGCCGCAGGCGTCTCCCAGGCCCAGGAGGAACTGGGCGATGATCGCCCCGGAGTTGCCCCGGGCTCCGTCCAGCGCGGCGTCCGCAATGACTTCCAGCGTTCTGCCGGCGTGCCGGTCCTGGTGGCGTGACATCGCCGCCAGCACTGACTGCATGGTGATCGCGAGATTCGTGCCGGTGTCTCCGTCCGGTACCGGGAAGACATTAATGCGATTCAGCCTTTCCTGATCCGATATCACTCGGTGAATGCCGGCCGTGAATCCGCGAATCAGTCTCGGCCCATCCAGATAGGCAATACCCTCTCTTGATGTTGCCATGAGGCCCCTGTCAGTCCGGCAACAGCAGGTACTGCCGCCCGCGTTCCTCCAGGATGACGCCCTGGGGCACTATTTCGCGGACAACAGGTCCGTTCCGGACACGATCGCCTTCCCGGTATTTGTCGCCGCTGATAAAGACGACTCTGCGATGTCTTTCCGGGTAGTAGACATGGAGATCCAGGTGCAGGGGAGGTCCGGTCAGAAATCCTTCCAGGCGCAGGTCGTTCGCGGTGGGAAGGGAGTCGTCGGCCGCTGGCGCGGCAATGTCGGTGGCCGCAGTTTGCGGGTAGCCGACGGCGACCGGTGCTGCGTCCTCGCGCGCCTCCGCTGTCGGATTCGACGGGGCTTTGGACGGAAGACGGACGGCTGCTTCAGCGGCCAGTCCCCGCACCTCGCGCTGGGAAGCCGCGGCGGTGGAAGGGCTTGCTGCAGGCCCGGAAGCTGACGACTCGGGCGGGGGAGCCTCCTGAGGCGCTTTGCCCTCCCTGTCCGGGATCCCGCCTGCGGCGGCGCCCGCGGGGGTTCCTCTCGCCGCGGGCGCGGCGGGTTCAGGAACGGCGATCCGGGGCGTTTCCGTCGATGCAGGGCGGCTGGATTGAGGTAACGGGGAGGAAGCCGTATCGCCGTTGTCCCGCAGGAGGATGTAGCCCAGGACGGCGAGATTCACCGCGACCAGGCCGGCCAGGACAAGCGGCCACGGGCTGCGGGTCTTGCGGGATGAACTTCCCGGGACGGTGGCGAATCCGGGACCGGTCTGCCTCTGGCGCTCGTTCTCCGATTTTTTCAGGGCGTCGAGGATAAAGGACACGGCGTTATCCTCCGGCCGATAGCTTCGGTCGGCCTGGAAGGCCCATGGCCGAACTCAGGGCAATCATCGTCCGGGCGCCGGCGACACCGTCAGGAATCAGTCTCTGGGTTCGCTGAAATCGTTCAACTGCCCGACGAAGACCGTCATCGTAAACGGCGGGATTGTCCGCCGGGATCCGCGTTTCCAGCACGGTGCTGAGGGCCTCTCGCAGCCATATGACGTCATCCCCGGTCGATCCGGGCGTAAGAACCCTGCCCGTTCCGCTTGCCGGGCGCCAGACCACGAGAAAATCGCCGAGCCAGAAAGGCATGAGTTCCACGAGAGAGACATCGATCTGCTCTTCCAGCACGCGAAGCGTGGCCGTGCCGTTCGCCGACACAGACGACAGAACGACCTGGTGGGGCGTCCCGTCCACCGCCGACAGCGACAGGATTGCCGGACGGTTCAGATTCAGCAGAAAGCCCCACGTGCCGCGCTCGTACAGGCATCGCAGGCCGGCGCTCTCGGCGACAGCACAGCCTCGTCCCGATGGCGGCGAGTATTCCACATCCCACAGGTTCAGCAGGGTAGTGAACGCCGTGTCGGTGCCTGTCAGGGACTCCCTGGCCGCCAGGAACTCGGCCAGTAACGGCTGTGTCGCCGCAGGTTCCGCGGCGGGCGCGTCCGCGCCAGCGTCTTTCTGTGCCGTCGCGGCTGGCGGCTCGGTAATGGCTTCGGCCGGGGATTGCCGGGCCGATTCCGGGACGCTCGCGGCGGGACCGGAAAGGACCGTTGGCCTGCTGTTCTGGGTTCCGGCCTGAGCACCAACTGACGCTGGCGTGGCCGGCTGGTTCAGGTTGAACCAGGCAAAAGCGTAGGCGGCGACGATAAGGATGCCCGCGGCGGCCAGCCACCAGTATCGGCCAGTTGCGCGAATGCCGTTGCCTTTACCGGCAACTTCCCTGGCTGCTCTGGCGGCGGTTGCGCTCGTGACTCGTGTCTGCTCACGGGAGTAGGCCCCCAGGAGCGCCCTGTCGCAGATGACGTTGATCAGTCGCGGGATCCCGCGGGCCTGATGATGAATGACGTTGGTCGCGCCGTTTGTGAAGGTCTCTCCCCCCCCTCCGGCGACCCGCAGTCGATGCCGGATGTAGGCGCGTGTTTCCTTCTGGTCCAGCGGCTCCAGGTGGTAACGGCCGGTGACCCGCTGAGCCAGCTGGCGCAGATCGGTTCTCGCCAGAAGCTGTCGGAGTTCCGGCTGTCCGATAAGAATGATCTGCAGAAGTTTCTGCTTGGCTGTTTCGAGATTTGTCAGAAGGCGAATCTGCTCCAGGACGTCGGGGCTCAGGTTCTGGGCTTCGTCGACAATGAGCACCACGCGACGCCCGTCGGCATGGGCCTCCAGCAGGTGCTGGTTGAGGCTGTCCACAATGGCCTTGGCGCTGCCGCGATCTTCCAGCGTGAGCGCTATCCGCAGTTCCTCGCAGATTGCCAGAAGAAACTCGTGGGGAGACAGTCTCGGATTGAGAACCAGCGCGACCTCCGTATCGGGCGGCAGTTGCTCGAGCAGGCTACGCACCACCGTGGTCTTGCCTGTCCCCACCTCCCCGGTGAGCTGGATGAATCCTCCGCTCTCCGTGACGCCGTAGAGCAGGTGAGCAAGAGCCTCCGCGTGCCGCTCGCTGAGAAACAGGTAGCGGGGATCGGGGGTGATCGAGAACGGCTTTTCGTTAAGCCCGAAGAAGCCTGTATACATCGTTCTGGTTGCGCTTCCGGGTTCGTGTCTGCCCGGAGGCAGGCGGCAAATCGATCTGGAATGATGCCTCAGGCGGTCCGGTCATGTATAGATCAGTCGTGGTCGACGGAGCCGCCGCGAGTGACAGCGCCATCGCCAAACCGGTCCCGGATGGAGTCGATGGTCTTCTCCAGATTTTCGTCTCCGTCCCCGAACAGCTTCATCTGCGCTGCAGGGGCGAGACCCGAGACGCCCACGCCAAGCAGCCTCAGCGGGGCACCGGCATTATCCTCGAGCCAGTCATCAAGAAGTTCCCTGGCAACCCTCTCGAGAGTCCGGGGGTCCGCGCTGGCCGGATGGATCCGGCGCTGTCGTGTGAACGTTTTGAAATCCGCACGGCGGATTTTGACAAACACGGTGCCAACCTGAAGCCCCTTCCTGCGGACCCGGATCGCCGCCCGCTGGGCGAGACCGGCCAGCCGGGAATGGAGTTTGGCGCGCTGGTCGATGTCCCGGTCGAAAGTTTCCTCGGCGCTTATGCTTCGATCGGGATGGTGTGCGGACACGGGACGGTGATCGATACCCCTGGCCTTTTCCCGCATCCGGCCGGCATAACGTCCGAAAACTCGCTTCATGATCGCGTCGGGGGCAAGCCGGAGGTCCTTGACGGAGCAGATGCCAAGGTGCTCAAGCCGGGATGAGGTTTGCGGGCCAATACCGGTGATGCAGCGGACCGGCAAGGGGTCCAGGGTTCGCGATATCTGATCGCCAAAAAGGATGCAGAGCCCGTCGGGCTTGTGCAGGTCCGAGGCGATTTTCGCCACGAGCTTGTTGGGGGCGACGCCGACGGATGCGGCCAGTCCCGTTTCCTCTCGAATTCTCTCCTTGATACGAGCCGCCAGTATTTCCACCGAGGCGAAAATGCCGAGGCTGGCGGTCAGGTCCAGAAAGGCTTCATCCAGCGACAGGCCTTCCACCTCCGGCGTGAATTCGCTGAACACCGTGAAGATCCGGGTCGAGACCTGCCTGTAGCGGGACATCCTGGGGCGCAGGAAAACGGCTTCCGGACAGCGCCGGCGGGCCTCGGCCGCCGTCATGGCGGAGCCGATGCCAAATTTTCTGGCCTCGTAACTGGCCGCCGCAACCACGCCTCGGGGTCCGCTGCCGCCCACCAGCACGGGCAGACCGCGAAGTTCGGGTCTGTCTCGCTGCTCCACGGATGCGTAGAACGCGTCCATATCCACGTGGGCGATGCAGCGATCAATGTTCGGATGTTTATTCACGCTGGATGAGGATACCGGTCCGCAGCTGAGACGGCACGAACCCTGCGTGCCGCAATGGTCCGATGCGGGGGTTCAGATCGTGACCGCCGTAATTGTCACCGTGCCGGCCAGGAACAGGAGGAGGCCCGTGAGATAGGCAATGCCCAGCAGGACATATTTGACGCCTGTCGCCAGGCGGCCCTGTTCGTAGACCACGCGCATGGCACGGAAAAGATAAACGGGAATGTAAACCGCCGAAAACGCAAAGAGCATAGCCGCCGGCCAGTCAGGCAGCCATTCGCCATCGAAGATCCAGCCGGCCAACAGAACGATGCTGAGCAGAAGGTAGAAGAAGGCGTGAAAGTGGACGAGGAAAAGGAGATGTTCAGCGTAGTAGCGGCCGCTGAGCGGGTACAGGAGCTTCATGAACCCCGCCATCAGCGGCACCAAAATAAACATCATCGCAGGGATGTTCTCGAGCAGCGCGCGGGTGAAGCTGGCCCCGTGGTCGGCGACGATCTTCCGGCATGCCGTCTGCAGCCTCTCGCTCGAAAGCCATCGATTAGCCCACTTCATCCCTTCCGGCCATGTCACCTGAACGTCGGCACAGGGATCCTCCCCCCTGTTGCCCGGGACCTCCTGTTCCGGCCCGTCGCCGGTCGCCTCGGCCGGCCCGGTGGCGGCGGGTGTTTCCCCGGCCGGATCGGACGGCGTTTCTTCGTCGCCGATCTGCAGCTGCAGGGAAATGTCGCCGGCGTCTTCATCGCCCGCCTCGACGGAGAATCGGGTGTCCAGGGAAAACAGGAAAAAAAACAGCAGGCTCAGGCCGAGGAACAGACGCAGGGCCGGGATATATCGGGCCCTTCGTCCCAGGAGATAGTCCCGTGTCAGTCGGCCCGGGCGGACCAGCAGCAGGCCCAGAGTGCGCCAGAGTCGCGACTCCAGCGACGTTAAAATCTCGCTGGCCTCCCGGACCATCTCCCACAGGGAAATCATCCGGTCCCTGGCCCGCTGGCCGCAGCTTGCGCAGTACTGTCCGTAGAGGGGCGATTCGCAGTTGGCGCACCGGCCTCCGGGAGATTCCGCCGTGGTCAGATTCTCGACGGATTCCAGGATTCGCCGGGAAGCGCTGAAATCCTCACCGAAGCGCTCGATGCCTCGCGAACGCATCTGGTCGGCGTGTTCCCGGAAATAGGCATCGAGGGCTTCCCGGTCCCGGAGCACGTAATGCACAGTGCGCAGGATGCGGCCGGATCCGGGGTCTTCCGAGCGATAGAGGCCGGCCTCCAGAAAGCCGGGCAGCGCCAGCATCTCCCGCACATGACCTTCCAGCCATGCGTCGAACTCCGCCTGTATAGACGGCTCCGCGTGGAGAGTGACCTCGTAGATAACCTGCCCGCGCTTCATGCGGACAGGATTCTACGCAAGTCCGGCCCGGTCAGCCGCTGACGGCCAGGTCCTTTTCCTCGGGCCTGTCCTTGGAAGGCTTCTTGCGGGCCTGCTTCTTCGTCACCGCGACTCTGGGTTCGGATTTCGCCGGCGCGACGACCCTCGCGAGTTCTTCGGAGGAAAAATCGTCCACGGCGATGACTTTCATGATGCGGGCATCCGCTTCCCGGAGTCGCTCCGCCTCTTCTGCGGTGAGAATGTCCTCGGCCAGCGCCTGGTCGATCTGCCCGCGGATATCGGGCGCGCTGATCTTTCCTTCCTTGACGCCCCTCCGGATCTTTTTCTCGAGCGGCGTGATCTCAAGCGTCAGTTTCATGACCTCGTGCAACTCTCCCATGGGCGCTCCCCGCTCAGCGCTGCGGAAAATTCCTTCGCACAGCCGATCCCGGGTCTCGCTGGGAGTGATCATCAGCTCGACCACCCTGCGGGACAGGCCGTCCGCCGGGGCGTAGTACGTCCGCCCGCGCGGGAAGATGAATACCCTGAGGGCTGCCGCAATCGCTCTGTTGGGGAAGTTCCGCAGAAAGCCGTGGAGTTGCTCCTGGGCCTTGTAAAGCAGGCTCCGGCAGGCCCATTCGACCACCGGAAGATCGGCTTTGGGGCTGCCCTGATTCTCGTAATGCTTGAGAACCATGGAAGCGAGGTAGAGGGTGCTCAGAATGTCTCCCAGCCGGGCGGAGAGCATCTCCTTCTTCTTGAGGGCACCGCCGAGGGTCAGCATGGCCACATCCGCGGCCAGCGCGAACGAGGCGCTGAACCGGGCAATATGCTGGTAGAAGCGACGGGTGTCCCCGGCGCCATGCGGCGCGTCCACATATCTGGCCAGCGTTGCCGCCGATACGACTGAGCGGGCGGCGTTACTGATGGCATAGCCGAAATGCCCGAACAGGGCGCGATCGAACTCGATGAGTCCCCGCTGGTGGTCCGGGTCACGGGCAGCGTGGAGTTCGCGCAGCACGAAGGGATGGCAGCGGATCGCCCCCTGGCCGAAGATGATCAGGCTCCGGGTAAGGATGTTCGCGCCCTCCACCGTAATCATGATGGGCACCGATCCCCACCCGATTCCGAGATAGTTGTTCGGTCCGAGGCACACGCCCTTGCCGGCGTGAACGTCCATGGCGTCGTTGGACACAATTCGGCCGATCTCGGTGCAGTGATACTTGAGGATGGCCGAGGGAACTGCGGGCTTCTCGCCGGCGTCCACGGCCGCCACCGTGACCGAGCGGGCGGCATTCGCCACGTAGGTGTATCCGGCCATTCGGGCGATGACTTCCTGGATCCCCTCGAAATTGCCGATGGACATGCCGAACTGTTTGCGGATGCGCGCGTAAGCTCCGGTCGCGAAGAGACCCGCCTTGGCGCCACCCACCGCGTTTGACGGCAGGGAGATGCAGCGGCCCACCGACAGGCACTCCACCAGCATTCGCCAGCCCTGCCCCGCCATCTTGGGACCACCGATAATGTAGTCCAGCGGCACGAAGACATCCTTGCCGTAGGTGGGGCCGTTCTGGAACGGGATGGTGAGCGGCAGATGTCGCCGCCCGATCTCGACGCCCGGGGTATCGGTGGGGATTAGAGCGGCCGTGATGCCGTAATCCTTCTTTTCCGGATCGCCCAGTAGCCCCTCCGGGTCATACAGCTTGAAGGCAAGTCCCAGCACTGTGGCCACGGGGGCCAGGGTGATATAGCGCTTGTCCCAGTTGAGCCGGATGCCGACGATCTCCTCGCCGTTGAACTCGCCCTTGCACACATAACCCGTGTCCGGGATCGAGGCGGCATCGGACCCGGCTCTCGGGCTGGTCAAGGCGAAACAGGGGATTTCATCGCCCTTGGCAAGGCCCGGCAGATAACGACTTTTCTGCTCTTCCGTCCCGTAGTGGAGCAGCAGTTCTGCCGGTCCGAGGGAATTCGGGACCGCCACGATGGAGGCCGTGGTGGCGCTGTGGCTGGCGATTTTCACCAGAACCTGGGAATGGGCATAGGCGGAGAATTCCAGCCCCCCGTAGGACTTGGGGATAATCATGGCGAAGAAGCCCTTGTCCTTGAGGAACTGCCATGCCTCCGGAGGCAGATCAGCCTTTTCGTGGCTTATCTCCCACTCGTCGAGCATTTCGCACAGTTCTTCCACGGGCCCTTCCAGAAAGGCTTTTTCCTCGTCGCTGAGCCGGGGCGCGGCGGCCTGGCCGAGCTTGGGCCAGTCGGGCGCCCCGGAGAAAAGCTCGCCTTCCCACCAGACCGAGCCGGCCTCGAGGGCCTCCCGCTCGGTGTCCGACATGGAGGGAAGCATCCGGCGATATACGCTGAGCAGGGGCCGCGTGATCCGGTTCCGTCGAAAATCAGGCAGGTTCAGCGCGACCATGACGCCGAACGCGGCCCAGAGGATCAGGGCCCAGAGCGCCGCGGGGTCTCCTATGACGGTGTAGGCGGCCAGCGCGATGCCGGTCGCGATCGTGGCGCTGGCCAGCGGAACCCTGCGATAGGCGAGCGTAAGGCCGCCTGCGACGAACAAAAGAAACCAGAATAACGATGACACGGGACGAACCTCCTGACGGCCATGGCCTGAGCCGCCTTTTCGTTGCAGTGCGCAATTAATGACTATACATGAGGAATGCTGTACTGCGCCAAAAGTTCCCCGCGGCATTGGCTGGCCGCGCGTAAGCTGTTGAAATAAAAAAGGCGCGCCCCGGGGCGCGCCTGGTCTGATGAATGGGTTCCGGCGACCCTACAGAAGGTCCTCGACACCTGCCCGTTCCTCCCTGAGCTCCGCATCCGTAGCGTCCATCCGTGCCCGGCTGAAATCGTCTATATCGAGCCCCTGCACGATCTCGTATTTCCCGCCGGAGCACCGCACCGGGAAGGAATAAACGACGCCTTCCGAGATCCCGTAGCTGCCGTCGGAAGGGATGCCCATGCTGACCCAGTCGTCCGCAGGGGTGCCCTTGACCCAGTCGCGGACATGGTCGATGGCCGACGAGGCGGCCGAGGCAGCGGACGAGGCGCCCCTGGCCTTGATAATCGCCGCTCCCCTCTGCTGCACGGTGGGGATAAAGTCGTTTTCGACCCACGGCCGGTCGACCAGTTCGGTGGCCGCGCGACCGGCCACCAGAGTGTGACTGATATCGGGATACTGAGTGGCCGAGTGATTGCCCCATATGGTCATCCGCCGGATCTCCGCGACCTTTGCATCGGTTTTTGCGGCGAGCTGGCTGATGGCCCGGTTGTGATCCAGCCGGGTCATGGCGGTGAAATTGGCCGCCGGCAGATCCGGGGCGTTGGAAAGAGCGATGAGCGCATTGGTGTTGGCGGGGTTGCCCACCACCAGTACCTTCACGTCCCGGCTCGCGTTGTCGTTCAGGGCCTTGCCCTGTACGGAGAATATCTTGGCATTCTCCAGCAGGAGGTCCTTTCGCTCCATTCCCGGACCCCTCGGTTTCGCCCCCACCAGCAGGGCGTAATCCGTGTCCTTGAAAGCGACGTTCGGATCGTCGGTGGCCACCACATCCAGGAGGGTCTCGAAGGCGCAGTCCCGAAGCTCCATTTCCACTCCCTTGAGGGCGCCCAGCGCGGGGGGTATCTCCAGCAGCTGAAGAACCACAGGCTGATCGGTTCCCAGCATCTGTCCTGAAGCGATGCGGAAAGCGAGCTGATAGCCGATCTGGCCAGCCGCACCCGTGATCGTGACTCTGGCGGGGGTGTTCATGTGGCGTGTCCTCTTTTTTTTATCCATGTGCCGGGCAGCGAGCCGGTAATAACGGATCGTGCCCCGGGAGAAACCCGAATTTTAGCAGTGCCTGAAATTCGGGACATCCATGATTCGTCGATGACCTCGCCCGAAGGGCTTGCAATATGGAATTTTGGTGTTATAGTTAACTACAACACCACGTCACCAATGATTGTCGGAACGAAGTGGATGGAGGAATGGCCATGTGGACCGATCGCTTGAGAATAAAAAGGGGCCTGACCTTGATGTGGCTCGCGCTGGCCGCGGCCCTCATGCTGACCGCCCGCCTCACCGCGGGTGCCGCTCCGATGCCGGCGACTTCCGGCGAAGCTCCGGCGGCCCCGGCGGTGTATGCCATGGGCGAAGCTGATGCGAGGGGCGATTCGGGCTGAGTCCTTCCGGGGCGAAGTCCGAGAGACACGACATGGATCCGAACTGGAACGACAGCCAGCCAATTTACAGGCAGCTCAGGGACCGGGTGGTCGAGATGATCCTGGAAGGGATCCTGGGCGATGGCGACGCGTTGCCTTCGGTAAGAAGTGTCGCCGCCGAGTACCGTCTCAATCCCCTGACGGTTCTAAAGGGTTACCAGGAACTCGTGGACGAGGGACTGGTGGAAAAACGCAGGGGCCGCGGGATGTTCATCATGGAGGGAGCGAAAAAGGCGCTCCTGGCAGGCGAGAGGGAACTTTTTCTGAACGAGCAGTGGCCGTCCGTGGTGGCGACGATCCGGCGGCTGGGGCTGAACCTGGACGATCTCGTGGAGATTGCGCGGCCGGAACTCGAGGAAACAGAAGGAGATGAACGGTGACAACACTCGTGAAAGCGTCCGGGCTTTCCAAGAGCTATGGCACCGTGAAGGCGCTGGACCAGGCCAGTTTCGAAATCCACCAGGGACGGATAGTGGGCCTGATCGGGCCCAACGGCGCCGGAAAGACCACCGCCCTCAAGGCTGTTCTCGGACTGACCTCCTTCGAGGGAAAGCTGGAAGTCCTCGGGCTTGACCCGCGCCGCGAACGCCACCGGATCATGCAGGACGTTTGTTTCATCGCCGATGTCGCTGTCCTGCCCAAGTGGCTCCGGGTGCGAAAAGCGCTGGATCTGGTCGACAGACTGCATCCCAGGTTCGAGCGCAGCCGGGCAGAGGATTTTCTCTCTCGCACGACCGTACGGATGGACAGCAAGATCGGCCAGCTGTCGAAAGGCATGGTGACCCAGCTGCATCTGGCTCTGGTGATGGCCATTGAAGCACGCCTGCTGGTGCTGGATGAGCCCACCCTGGGCCTCGACATTCTTTTCCGGAAAGAGTTTTACAAGACGCTCCTGAACGACTACTTCGACGAAAACCGGACCATCCTCGTCACCACCCATCAGGTCGAGGAAATCGAGAACATCCTCACCGACGTCATCTTTATTGATCGCGGGCGGCTTGTTCTGGACGAGAGCATGGACAGCATTGCGGACCGATTTGTAGAGGTGTCCGTCAAGCCCGATCGGGCGGAGGCCGCCCGGCAGCTCGGTCCCCTGAGCGAGCAGGAGATGTTCGGCCGCCGCGTTTTCCTTTTCGAGAACGGCAACGCTGAGCAGCTCCGGGATCTCGGTGAAATGCGCACCCCCGGGATAGCCGACCTTTTCGTTGCAAAGATCAAGGAGCGCTCGGCATGAGCACGATCATCGCCCTTGTTCGGCGCGAGTTGTGGGAGCATCGGGCCATCGTTTTTGCGCCGGCCATCTTCGGTGCACTGTTCGTGCTCGTGAATCTCCTCGCCGCCGTGGGCATCGTCAAGATTCAGATAGAGGCCGGCGATGTGGATCTGGCCGGCGTAGTTGGCAGCCTGGATGCACTTAAGGCTGGCGCACTGGTCCAGCTCGGTCTCGCGCTCGTGGCCGTGTGGCTCAACATCGTCATGGTGCTGGTCACGCTGTTCTACCTGCTCGACTGTCTCTACGCCGAGCGCAAGGATCGCAGCATACTTTTCTGGAAATCCCTGCCGTTGTCAGACGCTTCGGTGGTGGCCTCCAAACTCTGCACCGCCGCCCTGGCGATTCCCCTCGCAACGCTCGTGGTATTTGTGGCCGCCGGCCTGTGCATGTATCTGATTACCGGGACCGCCATCCAGTTCGCCGGCAGCAGCCTCGTGCTGAGCGCCGGCCCGCTGGCGTTCGCCGAAACGGTGGCATTTCATCTCTACGCGCTTGCGGTCCAGTCGCTGTGGTACCTGCCGCTGTTCTGCTGGCTGCTGCTGGTGTCCGCGTGGTCCCGACGGGCCGTGCTGCTCTGGGCGCTGCTGCCGCCGATCGCGGTCATTGTCGTCGAACAGATTGCCCTGGGCACGAAGCATTTTGCGACGTTGCTGCAGGAGCGTCTGATCGGAGTCTATCCGCTGGCGTTCACGGATGATCCCGCCCGACAGCAGCTCGTTTGGCGCTACGAGGACGAGCATGCGGATGTGGATCTCCAGTTCTCGGAGGGCCTGCTGGAACTCGTCGATCCCGGGAGAATTCTGGGAAGTCCCGGGCTTTGGGGAGGAATCCTCGTCGCCGCCCTGTTTTTTGCCGCGGCGGTGTGGACCCGGCGGTATCGGGACGACACCTGACGTCTTTTCCTGAAGGTAGCCTTAAATGAAAACCGGTTCGCGAATTCTTGTTCTGTCATTTCTGCTGGCGTTTCTGTCCGGATGCGTGATCGTCGTGGACGAGGGAGAGGGCGATGTGGATGCGTCCTGGGCCACCAGCTACTCCACTACCGAAGCGGACGAGGAGCTGGCGCGGCGGGTCGGTGATGCCATCGAGGATGATCCTCGCCTCCGCAACGAGGACCTGCGGGTCGCCGTCCGAAGGGGCGTTGTCACCCTAAGAGGAGAGGTGACAGATCTTCAGGTTCTGGAACGTGCGGTGAACGCCGCCGCAGCCGTGGACGGCACTCGTCGGGTCGTTTCCAAGCTGGAAGTCGAGTTGCCGGCCGGCTAGAGCGGTCGGATCGGCGCGTGCGTCCCCGAGGCTGATCCGCTATAAATCTCCCCCAGCCGGCCCGGCTCCGCGCGCCGGTTAACGCGGAGAATGCTCGAGTGATGAGACTTTCCCTCCAGGCCGCCATGATGCAGGCAGCGATCGCTTTTATGATCGTTGCATCGGCGGGCTTCGCCCAGGAAGCGCCCGTCCAGCCGCCGTCCCAGGCAGAGGTGATCCTATCCGGCGTCTCGCCTGAACGATTCAATCCCACTTACGGCACAGCTTTTTTCCGTGCCTCCGGCGCCTACTTTCCCGCGGATCCAAGGGATGTGGCGGTATTGATCGGAGACCGCCAGCTGCCCGCCGGCAACCTCTCGGTCACCAGGCGAATCGTTGCCGCAAATTACGTGATGCCCGCCGGTCCAAACGTCATGACGCTGCGGGCCTGGGATAACTCCGGTCAGGTCCTCACCCGCGAGACACGGCTCTGGGCAGGTAACCTCACGCTTGAGGTTGCGGTCGTCGATGGTCTGGGCAATCCCGTCGGGGAAGGCGAATTGACCGCGCGTCTGGCCGCCGATCCAGCCGTCAGCGCCACCGCGGCCGTGCAAGAGGGTCGGGCGGAGGTGGTCAATCTCCCCGATGAAGACATCCTGCTGGAGGTGAGTCATCCCGATGGCCGGCGCGGGACCGCCACCGCAAGAGCATCGGAACGCAGAGCCAGCGTCGTCCTTCGCTAGGCTGTGTCATCGGCGCCGCCAGCCGGTGGGCGGGAAGGTATTCCGAATTTCCTCAGGTAGTTGCGGAACTGGTGGTAGGTAAGCCCGATGGCCGCCGCCGCCCGCCCCTGGTGGTAGCCGTGTTCCCGTAAAGATCGGGCAACGATGCGGCGTTCCAGATCCTCCACGTAGGCCCGCATATCCTCCGGCAATGGCGGATCGGCGTTGTCGCGGGAAGACGGTCGATTGTCCGGTTCCCCGACCCGGTAGGGCGAGGCGAAGGGGTCGAAGTCGATAGCCGCGACCGGCTCGTCGGAGGGCTCGGCGCGGTAGACCGACCGCTCCACCGCGTTTTTCAGTTCCCGGACATTTCCCGGCCACCGGTACTCGAGCATCTGGGATTCGGCGGTGCGGGAGAAACCCGGGAAGAATGGACGCTTCAGTTCGCTGGTGAAGTTGAGGGCGAAAAACTCGGCGAGCAGCAGAATATCTTCCTTGCGTGACCTCAGCGGCGGTACGGTGATGACGTCGAAGGCCAGTCGATCCAGCAGATCCGCCCGAAATTTCCCTCTCCGCGCGAGTTCCGGCAGGTCCTGATTCGTGGCCCCGACGATCCGCGCGTCGGTGTGCAGGGTTTCCGAGCCGCCGACCCGCTCGAACTCGCCATATTCGATCACGCGGAGAATTTTTTCCTGCATGCGAGGGGGCACGGTCGCCAGCTCGTCGAGCAGCAGCGTGCCGCCCTCCGCCCGCTCGAATCGTCCGGTATGACGGCGCGTGGCCCCGGTGAAGGCGCCGGCCTCGTGACCGAACAGCTCGGATTCCAGCAGGCTCTCCGTCAGAGCGGCGCAATTCACCTTGATCAGAGGCTGGTCCCAGCGGGGCGAAAGGTAGTGCAATCGCGACGCGACAAGCTCTTTTCCCGTCCCGCGCTCCCCGATTACCAGGGCAGGCTTGGCCAGCGCGGCCGCCTGGGAGACGTGTTCCATCATCTCAAGGAAAGGCTGCGACTCTCCGATGATGGAGGTGTTCTCGGGACGGGGATCACTCACAGATTTAGCTAAAGATTAGTTAAAAACACCAGTTAATTTAGCATAAATAGCCAATATTGCTTTTCCGATTCGGCAAGTGCCAAAGACAATCCTAAACAATTCATGTGCTTATGTTGAATTCGCGTTTTGGCATGAATTCTGCGTCATAGAGGGCAGGCAGGATCGACAGGACAGGAGAAGCCGAATGGGCATTTTTTCCAGGTTCACGGATATCGTGAATGCGAATATCAACGCCATGCTGGAGAAGGCGGAGGATCCCGAGAAGATCGTTCGTCTGATGATCCAGGAAATGGAAGATACTCTGGTGGAAGTTCGTTCCGCGGCCGCCAGGGCCATCGCGGATCGGAAGGAACTGGACCGCAAACTGGACGGCGTCGCCCGGGAACGGGACGAATGGGACGAAAAGGCCGAGCTGGCGGTCCGCAAGGGTCGCGACGATCTTGCTCGGGCGGCGCTTGCTGAGCGCGCCCGGGTCGAGGAAAGGGTCGAGTCCCTGAAAGCGCAGCACCAGCAGGTGGATGAAGGGCTGGCCCGCCTCAAAGAGGACATCGGCCGACTCGAGGAGAAACTCGCCGATGCGAAAGCCCGGCAGAAAGGCCTGGTCATGCGTCACCAGACCGCCAGCAATCGTCTCGAGGTCCGAAAGCGGATACACGAAAACCGGATCGACGACGCGCTGGTGAGGTTCGAGCAGTTCGAGCGTAAGATGGAGAACATCGAGGGCCGGGTCGAGGCCTACGACCTTGGCAACAAGAAGGATCTCCGGCGAGAGCTTTCGGACCTGGAAAACCAGGAGTCCATCGAGGCAGCGCTCGAGGACATGAAGAAGCGCGTCAGCCCGCCAGACGCTGACAGCCAGACCAGCTGACAGGAGCCACCATGGGCGAAGTGCTCGGCATCATAATGGTGTCATTCGTATTGCCGCTGATCATCGTGCTGCATTACATGACGAAGTGGAAGGAGTCCAAGGGTCTCTCCCGGGAAGACGAGAAGATGCTGGAGGAGATCTGGGAGAGCGCACAGAAGATGGAGAGCCGTATCAACGCGCTCGAGACCATTCTGGACGCCCAGGCCCCGGACTGGAGGAGGCGGGTATGACCCCGGAGTTCCTGGAGGACGTGGCGGTGCGGACGAGGCGGCTGCGGCGGAACCGGGAGAACGGCCTGTTCTACGGCGTCTGCGCCGGTATTTCAGAGGGTTTCCGCTGGCCGGTCAACACAGTGCGTCTGGTCGCCGTCCTGTCGCTGATCGTTTTTTTCCTTCCCACGGTCACCGTCTACCTGGCGGCCGCCATGGTGCTGCCCGCCAAGCCGCTGACATTCCACGGTGCTCGTGAGGATGTCTTCTGGAAGTCCAGGGGGCGGCGTGGTTCCCGGAGGTTGTACACGTGAGCGACAATAATCGTCCTCCCTATCGGCGCCTGTACAAGGATCGCGAGAACCGGATGCTGTGCGGCGTCTGCGCCGGAGTCGCGGATTTCTTCGGCTTCGACGTATCGGCCACCCGGGTGCTGACCGTCATACTCCAGTTCCTGTTTCCCGCCACGTTCCTGGTCTACTTGGCCATGTGCATCCTGGTGCCGGCCAAGCCCGGCGAGATTTACCGGGACAAGAAAGAGGAGCAGTTCTGGAAATCCGTACGCACGTCGCCGGTGGCCACCGTGTCCGCCGTGCGTCACAAGCTGCGGGAAGTGGACGCCCGGCTGCAAAAAATGGAACGATATGTCACGTCTCCCGGCTTCAATCTGGACAAGGAATTCCGTGATTTGCAGGATGATTGATATGCCGGGTCGGCAGGGTCTGACCATGAGGCTGCACAGTCGATGAACATCTACGAATTCGTTCTCCTCATCGTGCTCATAGTGACGGTTGGCCGCCTCGTCGAGCGAAAGGTGGCCCGGCGTCACCAGCGGGAAGCCTCAGGAAAGAGCGAAGCCGACCCGGGCACGCCGTCAAAGCTCGAGGACCTCGAGCAGCGAGTCCAGGTGCTGGAGCGCATCGTCACCGATCAGGGATACGAACTCCGACAGAAATTCCGCGACCTGGACGGCTGACCGCCATCGCGTGATATCTTCCCCGGGGAAACAACAATCGGACCCCGGGACGTGTATCTCCGAATCTCGCTGACCCCGATCCCCCAACGCTGCCCGGTGATCTTCGGGGTCTCTGCGTCGCAACCTGCCGCTGACAGTGCTCCGCAATAAAATGCCTTTCGTGCCGGGTAGCGCCATACCGTGGTGCATACGGCTTGTCGTGGCCATGGCCGCCGGGCTGCTCATCGCCGCCTGTACCGGAGAGCTACAGGATCAGGGACGGGTCGTTCGAATCTACGATGGAGACAGCCTGATCGTTCAAATGGGTGACGGCCGGGAAGTGGAGGTCAGGCTGTTTGGTATCGACGCCCCGGAACGCAGGCAGCCCTGGAGCAGGCGCAGCCGGCAAGCCCTGAGCGGCCTCGTGCGGGACCGGCAGGTCCGGCTGGCGCCCGTCACGCAGGATTCTTACGGGCGAACGGTGGCGGTCATGTACACGCTGCCTGACGGACTCGATGTCAACCGGGAAATGATCCGGCAGGGGAACGCCTGGGTATATCGGCGCTACACGCGGGACACGGATCTAATCGCGCTGGAGACAGCAGCACGGGAGGCCCGTCTGGGCCTGTGGGCGCTGCCGGAAGCGGAGCGCGTGCCGCCGTGGCAATGGCGCAGTCAAAACCGTCGCGGCGGGCGGAGCGAAAACGGCGATTGAGAACCCGGGAGGAAGGACTTGCAGGACAGGGTACACATCGAGCTTCGCGACCTGAGTCGGTCGTACGCCACCCGCGGTCGGTCTCGCGCGGTGCTGGACGACGTATCGGCAAGTATCCGGCACGGCGAGTTCCTCGTGCTCGTCGGGCGAAGCGGGTCGGGGAAATCCACGCTGCTGAATCTGATCGGCGGCCTGGACCGGCCCACCTCCGGAGACGTTCTCATCGACGGTCAGTCCCTGTCGGCTCTGAACGAGGACGGCCTGTCCCGCCTGCGGCGCCACAAGGTCGGTTACGTCTTCCAGTTCTTCAACCTGGTCCCCACTCTCACCGTCGCGGAAAACCTTCTGTTACCGCTGGACCTGATCGGCGTCGATGGTCCGGACGCCCGAAATCGAGTCGAGGAGTGGCTGGTCGCGGTGGACCTGGAGGGGCGCGGCGAGGACTATCCTGACGAGCTGTCCGGCGGGCAGCAGCAGCGTGTCGCCCTGGCCCGTGCCCTGATTCACCGCCCGGGCCTGCTGCTGGCGGATGAACCCACCGGCAATCTGGATCTGGCCACCGCCAAGGACGTTCTGGCCATCCTCGACGATTTGTGCCGACGGACGGGGACAACTTTGCTGATGGCGACCCACAGTCCGGAAGTCATCGGCATGGCGGACCGTGTGCTCACTATCAGGGACGGCGGATTGCACGATCTGTCACGGGAACCGTGAGCCGGCTGGTCGCCCGAGCTGGCCGGCGGTTTTTCGTCCGGCATCCCTGGCAGCTTGCTCTGGCAATTGTCGGCGTAGCCCTCGGGGTGGCCGTCGTTACCGGCGTGGACCTGGCCGGCAGCGCCGCCCGACGGGCCTTCGATGCCTCCCGGGAGGCCGTGGTGGGCGAGGCCACGCACCAGATCGTATCCCGGACCGGACTTTTCGACGACGCCGTTTTCAGGACCCTTGCGGTGGACGCGGGATTGCGGAAGATCGCGCCGGTCCTCGAGGGACGGATTGCGACCGAAGACGGCCGGGTAATCACCCTGACCGGAATCGACCCCTTCTCCGAGCCGCCCTTCCGGAATTACGGCACCTCTGCCGGGGCTGGCGGGCCGGTGGGGACGTTCCTGACCCAGCCGGGCGCAGTCCTGGCCACGGAGAACCTGGCCGCCGAGCTCGGCATCGCTGCGGGGGACACGCTGCGTGTGACGGCTGCGGGAGAGCCTCGCACGCTAAAACTGGTGGGATTTCTGGAACCCGGTCCGACCGAGGAAGCAATTCTCGACGACTATCTTTTCGCGGACATGGCCACGGCCCAGGAGATCCTGGCGCATATCGGAAGTCTGTCGAGAATCGACCTGATCCTGGACGATGCGGCGGTTGACGCTGTCAGGGCCGGACTCTCGCCCGGACTGGAGCTCATATCCACCGGCGTCCGTTCCCAGAACATGGAAGAGATGACCCGGGCCTTCCGGGTCAACCTGTTCGCGCTGAGTCTGCTCGCCCTGCTGGTCGGCGCATTTCTCATCTACAGCACCATGTCCTTCCTGGTGGTTCAGCGACGCAACGTGATCGGCACGCTTCGCACCATGGGCGTGTCGCGTCGACAGCTTTTCATGTCCGTCATTCAGGAATCCTTCCTCGTCGGCATCCCCGGAACGGTCATCGGGTTGCTATTGGGATGGCTGCTGGGCCACGGCCTGACCTCCCTGGTTGTGAGGACCATCGACGACCTGTATTTCAGGCTCCAGGTCACTGGAGTCCCCTTCGAATGGAGCATCGTGGTGAAGGTGGTCCTGCTGGGCCTGGGCGTCACCGTGGCCGCCAGTCTCGGTCCGGCCAGGGAGGCGGCAATGGTCAGTCCGCGAACCGTGCTCAGCCGGGCGTCCCTGGAACGGCATGCCCGTCGACGTCTTCCCGGACTGGTGCTTTTCGCCGCGGTCGTGATGGCCGTCGCAGCGGTGCTGCTCACCACCGGTTCCGGTTCGCTGGTGCCCGGATTCGCGGGCATGTTCGCCGTTATCGTCGCGGCAGCCCTGCTCACGCCGCCCGCCATCGTCCTGATGATGGATTTCCTTGCGAAAATCATCGGCCCGGCCTCGGACCTGCCGCTGCGGATGGCGATACGGGGCGTCACGGCGTCCCTCAGCAGAACGGGGGTCTCGGTGGCCGCGCTGATGGTGGCCGTGGCCACCGTCATCGGGGTGGGCCTGATGGTCGGCAGTTTCCGGGCAAGCGTCGATCAGTGGCTGGCTGATTCCCTGCGCTCGGATGTCTATATCAGCCTGGACGAGATCTGGTACACGGACGGTGGCGACGGTGACCGGCTTGCCGCTGCGCTTGCTGCGCTGCCGGAGGTATCGCTGGTCTCGCGCTCGACCCGGACCCGTCTCGCCGGGAAGGACGGCGAGATTCGCCTCTGGGCCCTGGACTCCGGTCATGCGGACTGGGGCCTGTCGCTGATATCCGGAGACGCCGGAGAAGCGCGGCGCAGTTTCGACGCCGGCAGGTCAGTCCTGATCTCCGAGCCCTTTGCCAGAAGATCCGGGCTGTCTGTGGGGGAATCCCTCGAACTGCCCACCCCCCGGGGTACGGTGGAGTTCCCGATCGCAGGTATCTTCCGGGACTACACGTCCGACCGGGGTGTCGTGGCGATACACATGAATCGCTTTCGCTCGGACTGGGAGGAACGTCGACTGGATGGCCTCGGACTGCTGGCCGGGGACGGCGTCGATACGTCCGACCTTCGCCGGGCAGCCGACCGGCTTCTCGGGGATGCCCGCGGAGTCCGTGTCGCCTCCAACAGCGAGATCAGGGCCGTGTCCCTGAGCATCTTCGACCGAACGTTCACCATCACCCGGGTCCTGCAGGTTCTGGTGGGCGTCGTGGCGTTCCTGGGGGTGCTCAGCGCGCTACAGTCTCTCCAGATGGAGCGCGTCCGGGAAATGGCCGTGCTGCGGGCGCTGGGCTGGACGCCGACCCAGATCCGCCGCCTGGTCATCGGTCAGACAGCTCTGCTGGGCACTTCCGCAGGACTGCTGGCAATGCCTCTGGGCATTGTTCTCGCCGTCATCCTGATTCACGTCATCAATCTCCGGGCTTTCGCCTGGACCATGGGGTTCGAAATGGACCCGGGGGTTCTGGCTCAGGGTCTCCTGCTTGCAGCGGTGGCTGCCTACGTGGGCGGGTTGTACCCCGCCTGGCGATCCGCGAGCCGACGCCCCGCGGCGGACCTGAGGGACGAATAGGTGAGAGCCTGGCTCGTCGGTCTCCTTGCAGTGCTGGTACTCGTGGTTGCGGCTGCCCTGGTCATGGAGGGCTCGGACGAGGCCGTCTCGCCGGAGACCGCGCTGGCGGTTTCCAGCCTGCTGGGTGAAGGGGACGACGCAGGCCTGTCACGAGCCGACCCGGACTACCGTCCGGTATTCCCGGTTGACCATGGGCCCCATCCGGATTTTCGTTCCGAGTGGTGGTATTTCACCGGGAATCTCGAGGATGGGGACGGGCGTGCTTTTGGATTCCAGTTCACGATTTTCCGTTTTGCCATGGACGGTGAGACCGTGGATAGGTCGTCCCGCTGGGCCACTCGCCAGGCATGGATGGCGCACCTGGCGGTCACTGATGCAGCGGGTCAACGTTTCTTGAAGGCAGAACGCCTGGCCCGCGGCGGGGACCTGGGACTGGCCGGCGCCACCCACGGGCCGTTCAGAGCGTGGGTCGGCGACTGGGAGATGGTCTCCGAGGGCGAGGCGTTTTTGCCTCTGTCGTTGTCGGCGGATGCGGAAGATTTCGGGCTGCGGCTGCGTCTGTTGCCCGGCAGGGGACCGGTGCTTCAGGGGGAGCAGGGTTACAGTCGCAAGGGTCCCGGCGAGGGTAACGCGTCCCATTACTACAGCTATACCAGGCTCCCTGCGGCCGGCGAACTGCAGCTGGCCGGTGAGGTCGTGTCGGTTCAGGGCAACGCCTGGCTCGATCGCGAATGGGGCACCAGCGCCCTGGGGCCGGATGTCAGCGGGTGGGACTGGTTCTCCCTGCAGTTCGACGACGATACCGAGCTCATGTATTACCAGCTAAGGCGTGACGACGGCAGCGCAGATCCCCTGAGTTCGGGATCGATGACCGGCCCTGTCCTGACGCCCTTGCGGTCTTCCGAGGTTCGGCTGGAACCGACCCGGTTCTGGCGCAGCGATTCCACCGGGATCGAGTACCCGGTGGCCTGGCGGATGGAGATACCTTCCCGGAATCTGGTCCTGGACGTGGACGCCGTTCTCGATCAGCAGGAGATGGACGTGTCGGTGAATTACTGGGAGGGAGCCGTCATCGTTTCGGGCACCCGCGACGGGCGGCCGTTGCGGGGAAGGGGCTATCTCGAAATGACCGGATACGACCGGAACGGACTCAGTCCATGACCAGAACGGCAGCGCCGCTCAGGCGGCCATGGCGAAGGTCCTCAAGCGCCTCATTGGCCCGGTCCAGGGGGTAAGGGACGGTGTGGGTCCTGACCGGAATCTTCGGGGCCAGCGCCAGAAATTCCCGGGCGTCACGCCGGGTGAGGTTGGCTACCGACCGGACGATTCTTTCCCCCCAGAGGATGCTGTAGGGGAAGGACGGAATATCCGACATGTGGATTCCGCCGCAGACCACGACGCCCCCCCTGCGGACTGCCCGGAGCGCCCGGGGAACAAGGTCCCCCACGGGTGCAAAAATGATGGCGGCGTCCAGTTCCGACGGCGGCGCCTCTTCCGAGCTGCCCGCCCAGACGGCCCCCAGGTCCCTGGCAAATTCCTGAGCGCCGGTGTCGCCGGCACGTGTGAAGGCATAGATTTTCCGGTTCTGCCAGACGGCGACCTGCGCCACGATATGAGCCGCGGCGCCAAAACCGTAGATTCCCAGGCGCCGTGCTTCGCCGGCCATCACCAGCGATCGGTAGCCGATCAGCCCCGCGCAAAGCAGGGGCGCCGCCTCCACGTCAGAGTACCCGGGGTCGATCCGGAAACAGTATCGGTGATCTGCCAGGGTCTGTTCGGCAAAACCGCCGTCGATCTGGTAGCCGGTGAAGCGCGCCTGCCCGCAAAGATTCTCCTGACCACCGGCGCAGTAGTCGCAGCGCCCGCAGGTATGGCCGAGCCAGGGCACGCCGACCCGGTCTCCCGGCTGGAAGTCCGTGTCAGAGCCCGCCGAGATGACCTCGCCGACAATCTCGTGCCCGGGGATGATGGGAGTGGGAACGTCCGGCAGGTCTCGGTCCACCACATGGAGGTCAGTGCGGCACACTGCGCACGCCCTTACCCTGATCAGGACCTGTTCGGGTCCGGGGCTGGGGGTCGGTCGCTCGACCAGCTCCAGCTGAGGGCCCGGCCCCCTGAGTACCATCGCCTTCATTCGTTTCCTCGGCCTTTGCTAGAAGTCTAGACGGACCGGGAGCAGGCTGAGAAGGCTGCGCGCGTCAGGTAAACAGAACGGCCAGCGGTGTCTCGCCCCGCTGCTGTTCCACCAGGATTTTCAGATAGGCGTCCCCGCTAAGCGGATCGCCGAACAAATGGCCCTGCCCGTATGCGCAGGCCTGATCACGCAGGAACGTCAGCTGCTCTTCGGTCTCGACCCCTTCTGCCACCACGTCCATGCCCATGCTTTGGCCCATGTTGATAATGGTGGTGATAAGCGCCGCGCTGTCCGTGGAGCGGGTCGCGTTGCGGACGAAGGACTGGTCGATTTTCAGCGTGCCTATGGGGAAGTTCTGTAGAGAGCTCAGCGACGAATAGCCGGTTCCGAAGTCGTCGATACAAAGATGCAGGCCCAGCTGATACAGGCGATCGAGAAGCTTCAGGGTCCGCTCACCGTCACGCATCAGCGTGGACTCCGTGATCTCCAGTTCCAGGCAGGACGGTGTCAGGTTGTGGTTCTCGAAAATGCGCTCGACGCGGGACACGAAGTTTTTTTGCCGGAGTTGCTGAAGGGACAGGTTCACGGCGACGCGGCCGGGCCACGCAAGCCTTGTCTGCCAATTGGCGTAATCGCGGCACACCTGGTCCAGGACCCATGCGCCGATTTCGAAAATAAGACCGCTGTCTTCGGCCAGCGGGATAAACACCGATGGCGGAACCTCGCCTCTTTTCGGATGCCGCCACCGCAGCAGTGCCTCTGCGCCGGCCACCCGGCCGTTGGTCAGGTCCACCTTGGGCTGATAGAGCACCTGCAGTTCACCCCGCAGCATCGCGTGACGAAGCTCGTTCTTCAGCACCAGGCGATCCACCGCGTCCGCGTTCATCCGCGGCGCGTAGAAGCCGTAGGTATTACCGCCGTTCTCCTTGGCGTGATACATGGCCGCGTCGGCGTTGCGGATCAGATCGACCACGTTGTCGGCATCGTCCGGGCAAAGCGCGATACCAAGACTCGCGGTCACGAACAGTTCGCGGCGCTCGACATAGAACTCCTTGGCGATCCGGTCGAGAATCATCCTGGCAGTCGCTGCCAGGGCAGGGTGCAGATCCTCGCCCGAGGGCAGTGCGTCCAGCAGTATGGCGAACTCGTCGCCGGCGAGCCGGCCGACAAGCGTCCCGGGGTCAAGAGCGTCCACCAGCCGGCGAGCGGTGATTTCCAGGCTGCGATCGCCCACCGGATGACCGAAGGTATCGTTGACGTCCTTGAACCGGTCCAGATCCACGTAGAGCAGCGCCACGCGAAGGCCGTTTTTCGACGCCCTTGCAATGGCCTGTTGCAGCTTGTGCTGAAACTGGATCCGGTTGGCCACCCTGGTCAGAGGATCGAATCGCGTGAGGTACCGGACCCGCCGCCGCGTCCTCGATTCGTCGGTGATATCACGAAGCACCAGCACGTATCCGGCACTGTTGCTGCCGGTGCCCTGCAGCGCTCCGCTCTTGAACGCGACTTCCAGCCGGTTGCCGCCCCGGGAGGCAATTTCCAGTTCGCCGCTATGCCGAAGGCGGCCCTCATTGTCCAGAAATCCCGGGCTCCCCTCGGGCACCAGGACGTTGAGCGAATGGCCGGACAGCTGTCCCTGGCGATAGTCGAGCAGCTTCAGTGCCTCGTTGTTGGCACTGAGGATCGTCATCTCGTTGGAGAGGAAAAGCACGCCGTCGTGCACGTTGTCCAGCAGCTGTTCCAGGAAGGAGCGTGACACGGTCGCCGGCGAGCTCGGCGGTCGTTCCGGCGGTTTTGGCTCTCCGTCGCCGGTCGAATCGCTGCCGGACTCTTCCGCTGATAATTCGTGATCGACGGTTTCCGGAAAGCGCCTGTCAAGAAAGACAAAAACGATCAGCCCCGCGACCAGACCGATCGCCATCAGCAAAGCGGCCACGCCCGCAACGCTTGTCTGCTGTGCTCCCCGGAGGTCGTGGACTACCAGATACAAAAGCGAGGGCGCCAGCGCGATCAGAATCGACAGCGCCGTCAAAGCGATCCGGTTTCTGGAACGCACTCCACCCATAGTCGCAGCAGCCAGTTTGTTGTAGTTATAGCCAGCAGGTCGGCATCCGCCGCCGCAGACAGCGTGTCCCTACGCCGCAAGCCGGTCGCCGGTGAAGGACCGCCCACCGGAAAAGAAAAGCACAAACTTGCCTCCGGTACCAGCCTGATTTCTGCATAATCCTCGCAATTTGTCTGGTACACCCCCCGAAGAAGCCCTCCGAGGAGAAATTTCATGAGCCCTTCAGCATTGGCGCTGACAGGTTTTGCCGCCTGGACGCTGTTCCTTGTTCTGATGATCGGTCTATACCGCGCAGGCCTCGTTCTGACAGGCAGGCGCGCCCCCAACCAGTTTGATCCCGGCGGTGCCGATGTGGGCGAGTTTTCGCGGCGCCTGTGCCGCGCTCATGCGAACTGCTACGAGAACCTGCCGATCTTCGGCGGCCTCATCGCCGTGGCGCTGGCGACGGGGCAGCAACATCTGACGGATGGCCTGGCCCTGTGGTTTCTGGCCGCAAGAATCGGTCAGTCGATTGTTCACCTGGTCTCGACGAGCAACGGGGCCGTCAATGTCCGGTTCGCTCTATACCTGAGCCAGTGGTTGATCATGGGACTGATGGCAGTTCGTCTTTTAACCGCCTGATCCATCACTGTCCTGGCTTCAGTCCCGGTGCCGTTTCTCCTCGAAACGGTGCGGTTGCGCGCCCCCCGTCATATGGATTTCACCCTCGATCACGGCGCCTTCGCCGATGGCGATCCGTGCCGCGCTCACGCTTCCGAAGATTCGTGCAGGCGGTCGAATCTCGACCCTGTCCGTGGCGATGATGTCGCCTTCCACGGTCCCGGCAATGACCAGGTCGATGCCGCGCAGGGAGCCGACCCAGGTGGCGCCCTCGGCCAGGGTCACCGAACACTCGAGCCCGGATTCACCCCGGATGATGCCCATGACGAGCAGGTGACTGTCTCCGAGTATTTCGCCTCGAAATTCCGTACCCCGACCCACGATAGTGGCGGGCTCGCCCATGGCATCGGCGAGACGTCGTTTTTTTCTGTCGGCCAATTGTCGGACCTCCGCGGAGAGATACCCGGCCATTGTAGGTGATTGGAGTTGCGTCAGTTCGCCAGCGGAACCGGCTGAAGCCGCCAGCGGTCTGATCAAGAGGTTAGTGGGCCGGGACCGTCGCCCTGACGCCACCCCGGGGATCGAATCTGCAGAGCGTCCTGATGGCGGGTAAGCCGCCGTGAGTGCTGGTAGAATGCGCGACTTTTCACCAACCACGCGGGTTTCGAAATGGTGAGATTCTGGATCATTGCGGGTGTGACGCTGATCGCGGCCTGCGGTACCGCAGACAAAGCGGTGAACACGGGCCGTGACGCGGTCGGCGCGGAATCGGTGGCGGCGGCCGAAACGGAGACGCCCCAGAAGTCAGGCATCTACCTCGAGCATATCGACCACGAAACTCGTCCGCAGGACAATTTTTTCCTGTACACGAACGGCGCATGGCTTGAGCGGAGCGAGATACCGGCCGATGAAATCGCCTACGGTGCGTCCGTCGAGGTCCGCGAACGAAACCAGGAGCGCCTGAAAATTGTCCTGGAAGAGGCCTCGCTTGCGAACGCTGCGCCCGGATCCGACCTCCAGAAGATCGGTGACTTCTATACCAGCTACATGAACGAGGCCCGGGCCAATGAGCTGGGTCTGAGCCCCCTTGAGGCGGAACTGGCGCTGATCTCGTCTGCGCAGGGTCATTCCGACCTGGCGAGGCTTTTCGGCCGGAATATGTGGCTTCAGCTCGGAGTGCCGTTCGATTATTACGTGGATCGTGATCGCGGCGACACCAGTCGTCACCTGTTTTATTTATGGCAGGCCGGCCTCGGCATGCCGGACCGGGACTACTACCTGAAAGACGAACAGAAGTATGTCGACATGCGTGCCGCCTACGTGGATTACGCAGAGCGCCTGCTGAGCCTGGCGGGCTACCCGGATGCTCGCGTCGCCGCCGAGGAGATTCTCGCGCTGGAAACCCGGATGGCGGAGATCCACTGGGAGCGGGTCAGGCTCAGGGACAGGATCGCGACCTACAACCCGACACCGGCTGGGGATCTCGGGGAGTTGGCGCCCGGGCTCGACTGGGCTGTCTACCTGGAGTCCGCCGGGCTCGGATCAACCGCAGAGATCAATGTCAGCACGCCGAGTTTCTTTACGGACTTCGGCCAGCTCATGGGCGAGGTGCCGATAGAGCACTGGAAATCCTACCTCACCTTCCATCTCATCGACGGGTTTGCCTACCAGCTGAGCCAGCCGTTTTTCGATGCGCGATTCGAATTCCGGGGACGCGTCCTGCGCGGCCAGGAGCAACCGCGGCCCAGGTGGGAGTATGCCCTGGGTAACGCCAACAACCTGCTGCAGGATGCCGTGGGCAAGATCTACGTGGAGAGATTCTTTCCGCCTGAAGCCGCCGGGCGCATGGACGAGATGGTGGATAACCTGCGTCTCGCCTTCAGTCGTTCCATCGATAATCTGGACTGGATGCAGCCTGAGACCAAGGCGGCGGCACAGAAGAAGCTCAAGGCGCTGAAGGTCTACGTTGGCTATCCGGAACACTGGCGGGATTATTCCCGGGTAGAGATCAGCCCGGACGACCTGATCGGCAACATGCTGAGCGCAACCCGGGAAACCTATGCCCGGGACCTCAGGGACCTTGAGCTGCCGCCCCGGGACGGGGAATTCGGCATCGGCACTCAGCACGTCAATGCCTATTACCGGCCGACAGCAGGGGAATTGGTATTCCTGGCCGGTTTCCTCCAGCCGCCGTTTTTCGACCTGGCGGCGGACGACGCGGTCAACTACGGCGCCGTCGGCTCCACCATCGGCCACGAGATGCTTCACGCCTTTGACGATCAGGGCCGCAAGGTGGACGAGAACGGCGAAAACCGGGACTGGTGGACGCCGGAGGACGCGGAAGAGTACGAGCGCCGATCGCAGAAACTCGTCGAGCAATACAACAGCTACGAGCCGCTGGAGGGTCTCAATATCAACGGCGAGCTCACCCTCGGGGAAAACATCGGCGACCTCGCGGGCCTCCTCATGGCCTATCGGGCCTACCAGATCTCGCTGGACGGGAAGACCCCGCCGGTCATGGACGGCTATACCGGAGCGCAACGCCTTTTCCTGGGATACGCCGCCATCGAGCGGATGAAGATCAGGGAAGAGTTCCTGCGGGAGCTGATTCTCAGCGATCCCCATTCGCCTTCGGAGTACAGGGTGATCGGCGTTGTCTCCAATCTGCCCGAGTTTTACGAAGCTTTTGACGTCAGTGAAGGCGACGGACACTGGAGATCCCCCGAAGATCGGGTAAGTATCTGGTGATTGAATACGGCCGGCCCGGCGCCGGTCGCAACTAAGCCGCATCGCAGGGCAATCGTCCATGGTGCGCTCGCGGCCCGCTCGCATCGAGCGGGCGACCCGGTTCCGAGGAACAGTGGTATGAATCTCAGAATGTCGGCGGCGTTGGCCGCCCTCGTGACGTCTCTGATCGCAGGCTGTGGCGAGCCCGTATCGCAACAGCCTGCTGATGGCGAGGATACCCCTCCCACCATCGAGTCGCTGACGGAAAACAGCGATCGGGCAGATGGCATGTTCGCCTTGTTCACCGACCGGGAATCCGGGGAGGTCAGGATGCTGCTCGACCCGGAGGACCTGGGCACGGAATTCATCTACGGCTCGGTAGTGCAGGACGGTCCGGTAGAGGCCGGCTTTTTCCGCGGCGAATATCGCCCGTGGCTGGGAGAGGGGATCGTCAGGATCCAGAGGCAATTCGGGCAGGTGGAGTTTATCCGGGAGACGACCGCTTATACGGTGGATCCCGAAAGCGCCGTCGCCGATTCGGTGATTGCCAACATGAGCCCCGCAGTGCTCGCCGTCACGGATATTCTGGCGGAGGACGAGGAAACAGGGGCGGTCCTCATCGATGCCGGCCCCCTGTTTCTCGGTGAATCGTTCACCCAGCTGAAAGCCGTGCCGCATCCGGAGGCCGATCCCGAACAGGTTTTCGATCTAGGCAGTCTGAGCGAGGAGAAGACCCGATTCGACGGAGTGCGCGCCTATCCCGAGAACGTGGATTTCTTCGTTCGGTATGTTTTCGAGAATCCCGGGCAGACGAAAACTGACATGGAGGCATTCGCCGACCATCGGGTGACTTCCGTGGTGGTGCAGCACAGCCTGATCCGGCTTCCCGACAACGGTTACGCGCCCCGGAGAGACGATCCCCGGATCGGTTACTACGTGCAGCGCAGGACCGATTTGATGGATACGACCTCCACGCCCTGGCGGGACGTCATCCGGCGCTGGCATCTGGAGAAAAAGAATCCGGATGCCCCGATGTCGGATCCGGTGGAGCCCATCGTGTTCTGGATCGAGAACACCACGCCACCGGAATACCGGGAGGCTGTCAGGACGGGGGCACTCGCCTGGAACCAGGCCTTCGAGAGCGCGGGCTTCAGCAACGCCATCGAGGTGCGTGTACAGCCTGACGATGCGGAGTGGGACGCAGGTGACATCCGGTACCACGTCATCCGCTGGCAGGCGACGCCACAGCCACCTTTCGGCGGATACGGCCCCAGCATCGCCAACCCTCGAACGGGAGAAATTATCGGAGCCGACGTGGTTCTGGATCATTCCTGGGTGTCGTTTACGGCACGATACGATCAGCTGTTCGGCGGCGACGGGGCCGGAGCGGGATTCCGGGGCTCACATTCCTCCTGCGCGGCGGGGCGGGTGATCCAGCACGGCAACGCCCTGGCCTCGATGGTCCTGGCCGGCCAGCCCGGCGGCGACGAGAAAGAAGCGGAGATGCTGCAGCAATCACTCCAGGAACTGGTGCTGCACGAAGTGGGTCATGCGCTGGGACTCGCCCACAATTTCCGGGCTTCCCAGGTGTTTTCGCCGGAAGAGCATTACGATGCGGAAAAGACGCGGTCGCAGGGGCTGCGGGGCTCGGTGATGGATTATTCCGTGGCCAATCTGGCGCCTCCGGGGAGGGAGCAGGGCATGTACTTCCAGATCATGCCCGGCCCTTACGATCACTGGGCCATCGAGTATGGATATTCCGAAGCCCTCGCCGATCCCGTG
>Ga0209536_100000632_pt1 | contig 57200 bp, 51 predicted proteins | sample DeeMarSeWOR28_12_FD_187461 | JGI IMG/M metagenome (GOLD analysis project Ga0209536, IMG submission 187461) | Marine sediment microbial communities from White Oak River estuary, North Carolina - WOR-2-8_12 (SPAdes) (version 2) | ecosystem: Environmental > Aquatic > Marine > Intertidal zone >... | reverse complement strand
AATTGACGATGAAACCTAGAGTTGCGATCCGGTATTTGCAATGAGTAGCGCACAGCAAACCATCGTGGAAAAAGGCGTCATCGAAGATTCTCATGCCGTCATTGCGTCGAACCGATGGTTGGTGTTGGCGTTGGCGCAGATAACTACGCTCACCTTCGGCATGGCGGTGACGGCGACGAATGTCGTGCTGCCACAGATTCGCGGCGCGCTGTCAATCAACCATGATCAGGCGGCGTGGATCGTCACCGTTTTTCTCGTCGCCGCCGCGGTGGCCACGCCATTGACCGGATGGATGGCCGGCTGGCTGGGCTGGCGCCGGTTCATGGTCACGACGCTGGTCGGTTTTGCGCTCTCCACGCTTGCTTGCGGATTAGCGGGCTCATTGGAAACCCTGTTGGTTGCGCGCGCGGCGCAAGGCTTGTTCAGTGCACCGCTGATGCCGCTTGGGCAGGGCATGGTCCTCGCCTCGTTCCCGCGTCGAATGCATCCGGTGGTACTCATGTTGTGGGGGATCGGTGCAGTGATGGGACCCGTGCTCGGGCCGGTTCTCGGCGGGGTGATCGCGGAATCCTTCAACTGGCGTTGGGTGTTTCTGATGATGTTCCCCATTGGCGTCCTCTCAGCAGTCCTCGCTGTGATCGCGCTCGGTGACCAGGAACGTGGAACATCAGGTCGCCTGGGCCTGATCGGATTCATTTCGCTGGCCGTATGCATGAGCAGTGCACAACTGATGCTCGATCGCGGTCATCGGCTGGACTGGTTTGCGTCCTTTGAAATTATTGCCGAAGCAACACTGATCACCGCGACGCTCGCAATTTTTATTGCGCATACCGCTTTCTCCCGCAAGCCATTTTTGAATCCGCGCATGTTCAGTGACTGGAACTTCAGCATCGGGGTCGTAATGGCGTTGATCATGGGGGCGTTGAGCTTCACGACCATCGTGCTGTTTCCGTTGTTGTTGCAGGATCTGCGCGGTTACCCGGACCTGCTTGTCGGTTACCTGATTTCGGCGCGCGGTCTGGGTAATCTGTTCAGCTTTGCCGTAGTCGTGCCGCTGACGAGATATAACGCCCGGCTGGCACTCTCCATCGGCATGGCGCTGCAATTCTGGGCGGCCTGGGCGATGACTTCTTTTGACATAAACCTGACTGCAGTAGACGTCATCTGGACGAACTTCGTGCAAGGTTTTGGATTCGGTCTCGCCTATACGCCGATGACCGCGCTGGCGTTTGCCACGTTACCCACAAGCTTTGTCGTGCAAGGCTCGGGATTAATGATCCTGATGCGTAACTTCGGCAGCAGCCTGTTCATCTCATTGAGTGTTCTGGTGCTGTTGCGCTCGACGGCAGAGAATTACGCCGGCTTGAGCGCAGCAGTCACCCCGATGAACGAGGCGTTGCGCAACCGCGGTCTCGTTGGCGGCTGGGACCCGGATACGGTCAGGGGACTGGCCGAACTCAGCGCGGAGATCCAGCGTCAGGCGGAAATGGGCGGGTACCTGAACGCCTTCATACTGTTCGCCATCGCAGCCGGGGTAGGTTTTCCTTTCGCATGGTTGTTTCGGGATTCGAAGCAGAAAGAATGAAAGCGAGATCGTTCACTCGAACCGTAGTTGCGGTTCACGAGTCAGAGATGCCGGTTGCCGGTCAATTTGACGCCTCAAAGAGCGGGGGATAAAGTCCGTGTGAACAAAGAGGGGCCTTGACCCCTCGTAAATGCATAAACATACGAAACCGGAGGAGCTTATGTGGAAGGTTTGCAAGGCATGTACTGTGCTCGCCTTTGCGCTACTGTTTGCAGCGGGATGTGGTGACAACGGCGATCAGCAACAGGCGGCTTCTTCGACACAAGTGCAGGAGCGCGAGTTCCAGGTGGTCGGCACCTGGGGCAATCTGGCGTTGTGGAAGGACCACGAGAGCAAGTTCTGGAGTGAAACCCTGCCGGCTGCATCCGGCGGCAAGATCACGGCCAACGCCAAGCCTTACACGGAGGTCGGGCTGTCGGGCTTTGAGGTGATGCGGCTTCTGAAGCTGGGCGTTTATGACGCAGTCCACGCGGTCGTTACTTATGTGGCGCAGGACTCGCCGGCGCTGGAGGGCATTGACCTCGCCGGCGTGGCGCAGGACCTGGATACCTATCGCAGTGCAATGGACGCCTACAAGGGCGTGCTGTCACGTGAACTTGCCAGCAAGTACAACGCCAAATTGCTGATGGTCTATTCCTTTCCGAGCCAGCAGCTGTACTGCAACCTCGGCGGCAAAGACAACAAGAACGTGCATCTGGCCGACCTCAAGGGCAAGAAAATTCGCACCTATTCCACTACGCTGGGTGATTTCATCGAAGGCCTGAATGCGAGCGCGGTCACCATCGCCTTCGCGGAGGTTGTGCCGTCATTGCAGAAGGGTGTTGCCGATTGCGGGATTACCGGTACCGAACCCGCCTACAACGCCAAATGGTGGCAGGTCGTCACCCATAATATCCGCGTGCGGCTGGGTTATGCAGCGACGGTTCTGGCCATGAACATGGACACGTGGAACAGTCTCAATCAGGACACCCGGGATCTGATGACTGCGCAGATTGCCGAGCTCGAGGACCAGATCTGGGCCGCGACCAAAATCGCTGACAAGCAGGGAATGGACTGCAATGCGAGCGGGCCCTGCCCGATGGGCGAGCCGGGCGGCATGGTGCCGGTCGAGCCGAACGAGGCGGACAAGGCGCAGCTTCGCGAGATTGTCGAGAATTACGTGGTCAAGCGCTGGGCCGAGCGCTGCGGCAAAGACTGCACGAAAGAGTGGAACGACACAGTCGGACAGGTGGTAAAAGTCAAGGCGCCGCTCTGAATATGGCGGTCTGTACCGTAGTCCGGCGCGCGCCATTGTGCCTCCGTCTCGTGACCGGGAACGCCACGGCATGATGATTCTCGCGCGGCTTCACGCCTTCCTAGAACGCATCTCGCGCGTTGCCGTGTGGATCGGCGGCGGCGCGCTGCTGCTATGCGCATTCATGGTGAGCATCGACGTCGTCATGCGCAAGCTGTTCTCGATCACGATGAGCGGCTCGGACGAAATTTCAGGTTATGCATTCGCAGCGGCCACCGCCTGGGCCTATTCATACGCCTTGCTGCACCGGTCGCACATACGCATCGATGCGCTCTACGGGGTCCTGCCGATCTGGGCGCGATCCATTCTTGATGCGGTCGGCCTGGCACTGCTGCTGTACTACATGGCATATCTCACCAACAAGGCGGTGGATGTACTGCTGACCTCGTGGGAGCACGATTCGGTATCCATCACTACCTTGAGCGTGCCGCAGTGGATACCCCAGCTGTTATGGGTTGGTGGGCTGTGCTGGTTCGTCATCACGCTCGCGTTCATGCTCGTTTACGTTCTTGTGTCCCTGGTGCGCGGTGACGTTACCACGGTCCAGAACGTTGCCGGCGCCCTCAGTGCCGAGAAAAAGATCGACGAGGAAACACAGGGCATGGATGGCATGCGCGGGGCAGGTTGATGCTGCACTGGATCATCATCATCTTGCTGTTGCTGGTGTTTGCCGCCGTACCGGTGGCCGCCGCGCTTGGCATACTGAGCCTGTCCCTCGACGAGTTGTACATGAATGGGCGCCTGTCTCGCGCGATCGGCGAGTTCACCTGGGACAAGAGCAAGGAATACATCCTGGTTGCAATCCCGATGTTTATTCTTCTCGGGGAGATCATGCTGCGCGCCGGGATCGCGAAGCGGATGTACGAGGCGGTGGTCGAATGGCTGTCGTGGCTGCCGGGCGGGTTGATGCACGCCAACATCGGCTCGTGCGCGATCTTTGCCGCGTCGTCCGGATCGAGCGTTGCGACGGCGGCTACAGTCGGGACCGTTGCCTACCCGGAAATCGACAAACGCCGCTACAGCGAGCGGTTGTTTCTTGGATCACTCGCTGCCGGCGGTACGCTGGGCATCCTGATTCCTCCGTCCATCAGTCTCATCATTTACGGGATGATCACCGACACGTCGGTCCCCGAACTGTATCTGGCCGGGATCATTCCCGGTTTGATACTGTCGCTGTTGTTCATCGGCGCAATCGTGATCGCCTGCAGCGTGCGCAAGGACTGGGGAGGCACCCCGGTAAAGACTTCGTGGCGAAAACGCATCCGTGTGCTTCCCGATCTCATCCCGCCGCTGCTGTTGTTTGGCGTCGTTGTCGGTTCGATCTATGCGGGTGTTGCCACGCCGACTGAAGCGGCCTCACTCGGCGTGGTGTTCGCTCTCGGCCTGGCTGCATGGACTCGCAGCCTGAGTCTGCGAATGTTGCGCGAGGCCTTCGAAGGGACGATGCGCACGACGGCAATGATCATGCTGATCATCCTCGCAGCCGTGTTCCTGAATTTCATTCTTGGTTTCATCGGAGTCACACAAGGACTGCTTGACCTGATTACCGGTCTCGGCCTCACGCCGTTGCAGACCATGCTGCTGCTCGTGGTCTTCTACCTCATCCTCGGCATGTTCATGGAAACACTGTCGATGTTGCTGACCACCGTGCCGATTGTTTTCCCGATTGTCGTGCACATGGGATACGACCCGGTGTGGTTCGGCATCATGATCACGGTGCTGATGGAGACGGCGCTGATCACTCCGCCCATTGGCGTCAATCTGTATGTCGTGCATGGCGTGCGTGCGCGCGGCGGCCCGTTCAACGATGTCGCTTACGGTGCATTGCCCTTTGTGCTGATGATGATCGTCATGGTCGGGATGTTGCTGGCCTTTCCGCAACTGGCGCTTTACCTGCCGACGATGGTCTATCGGTAACCCGATTGCGCAGGGCGTGACGAGTGCGTCGCATTTCGACGGCCACGATCGCACGTAACTTTCCCGCGGGCGGTGCGGTTGTAGTCCAGTGCTGCTGGTCTTGCGGGGCTTGGCTGGCCGGCCCGTTGTCTACAGGCCCCGAGGAAGAGGAAGCACCTGGACTGCATGGTGAATCAAATCTGGCCTGTTGAATTGGAAACAATCCGACATACCGGTTACGCAGGCCCCGGGTTCGTTTTTCACTCCAGGCTGCGACGCCGACTTGTCCTGCTTCCTGCCAGTGCAGTAGCTCCCCCGATCAACTGCTAAACGGGTAACCGGCTGAAGCGGATCGTCCCCTTGTCCATTCCCTCCTGCACCACCGAAATTCCGCCGCCGCGGATCATCCACTCCAGGCGATGATCGCGATACTGCCGGATGATCTTGCCTTCAGCGACGAGTTCGGCCATGTCGGGCAGATTTGCAACGACCTGCCTCATCTGGCCGATCACTTGCGACACGCACTCCTGCTGATTGACGCGGTCAAGCCATGCCGCCAGCCTTGAGCCCTTGGCCGGATCCATGCCGGCGGCGGCCGAGCGATTGACGTAGGGCGCTACCGATAAATCGCCCCAGCCGAAGCTCTCGCCGTTGAACCAGGTGTGATCACCAAGCTGGTCGTCGAGCCACGCCTGCAGTTGCCCGATATTGGATTTCGAAAACGCCACCAGTTTGTCCGCCAGCGCTCCGCTCGCGCGTTTGAAGCGAGTCACTTCCATGTGGCCCCAGTTGTTGGGCTCGTACAAGGTGTCCATCACATCTTCGATCATGCGTACACGGGCGCGCTCGGCCGGGGCTTTCGGCAACAGCGCCGGACTCGGCCACTTGTCCTCGAGGTACTCGAGGATGATTGTCGAGTCGAACAGTTGCACATCGCCGTCGATCAGCGCCGGTATCTCCGCGCGCGGGCTGGCGTCGAGGAACTCGCCGCCGGCCTTGCCGACCGCCAGCCCATCCGGGGTGACAGCGTTGAAATCAAGGTTCTTGAAAAGCAGGGCCATTTTCGCTTTCATGGCATAGGCAGACAGGGGATGTTCGTACAGTGTCAGCAAGTGCGTTCTCCAAAACTCAAGAAAATCAGGCGAAAAACCATCAGGCTCGATGGTTGTCGAGCAGGTATGCAGGCCCGTACCGTATCAGAGAATCGAAACCGGCGGATGCCAGGATGCTTGCCGTAGTTGCCGGTCTGGCCCGGAGTTCTTTCCGACCCGGTGAATAACGGTGCTTGACTCATATCAAGATTGCATTCTCCCTGGTTCGAAACAATATAAAGGTGAGTTTTTTTCAGAGGATTGGGTGAAATGTATTCGGGTCTTTTTCATCTTCCGTGGTGGGGCTATGCGTCGATCGCACTGGTGTTCACCCATGTCACTATCATTGCCGTAACAATCTATCTGCATCGTCATCAGACGCACCGTGCCCTCGACCTGCATCCGGTGATCAGTCATTTTTTTCGCTTCTGGCTGTGGCTTACCACTGGCATGGTCACCAGGGAATGGGTCGCTGTGCACCGCAAGCACCACGCCAAAGTCGAAACACCGGACGATCCACACAGCCCGCAGGTTTACGGGATCTGGCGCGTGCTGTTCCTTGGCGTGTTTCTTTACGTCAGGGCCGCGCATGACCGGCAAACCCTGGAAAAGTACGGCCACGGCACCCCAGACGACTGGATCGAGCGAAATCTCTACTCGCGTTATCCGAAGTCCGGCGTCGTGTTAATGGCCTTGGCCAACCTTCTTCTGTTTGGTGCCCTGCCTGGTGCGGTGATCTTCGCAGTACAGATGGCCTGGATTCCGTTCTGGGCTGCCGGCGTCATCAACGGCGCAGGACACTACTGGGGTTACCGCAACTTCCCGGTGGAGAACGCCAGTACCAATATCGTGCCATGGGGCATCCTCATCGGTGGCGAGGAACTGCACAACAACCACCATGCCTACGCCACTTCCGCCAAACTCTCCAGCCGCTGGTATGAATTCGACATCGGCTGGATGTATATCCGTATCATGGAAATGCTCGGCCTCGCGCACGTGCGCCATTTCGCAACAATCCCGCGCATCGATCCGGACAAAACGGCGTGCGACACCAGAACGATCGAAACGCTGGTCCACAATCGCTATTACGTGCTGGCCCGCTATACCCGCGCCGTGCGCAAGACCTGCATGCAGGAACTTGCCAGATTGAAGCGTGGAGCGTCGTCTGACAGCAAGACACAGCTCGATCCGCATACGCTGTGGAATTTCAGGCGATGGTTGCGTTTCAATAGCTGGGATTTGAAGGCGCGCCGCCCGATCGACCTGGCACCGGTGCTCAAGGACGATCCCCTGTTGCAGACTGTCTATTCCATGCGCAGCGACCTGAGCAAACTGTGGGCGCGCTCGACCGCCTCGACGGATCAGCTGGTCGAACAACTGCGCGACTGGTGCCGGCGCGCCGAGGCCAGTGGCATCGACCCGCTACGGCAGTTCTCACGAGACATCATCCGGCTGACCTGAGGAAACACACACTGAGCTGCAGGGCAGGCGGAAATCCGTGCGTCGATTCCGCTCCCTTGACAGGTTTTCTACTCGTCCAGCGCCGCTAACGGGTGGGTGCCCGACCAGGCAGGCCGGAAATGCGCTTCGACATAACTATCGGGCACGTCCAGTGCGGATTTGTATTTCCAGTCCGGCTTCCTGTCCTTGTCGATGAGCAGTGCGCGTATGCCTTCCGGAAAATCGGGATGGCGGATGCACTGATATGCGATCACCAGTTCCATCCTGAACATGTCCGCCAGTGACATGCCCTTTGCCCGCCGCATCTGTTCGATGAATATTCTCGCGGTCGTCGGCGAACCGTGCCGGTAGGTCGCCATCGCGCCATCCAGCCACTCGTCCCCGAACCCGGTGGTTGAATCGAAGGCGGAAAAAAAGTTGTCAGCCTCGAAGCACAATTGCATCAAGTCTGTGATCCGGTCCCGCCGAGGCAGCAGATTCACCGGCAAGCGGTCCTATATGCGGTAGCGTTCGAGCATGGCTGTTACAAGCCGCGCGTTCTCCTGTTTCCCAGGGCCCCAGGGCAGTGCCTTGAGCTCCGTAAAGATGTCCTTCTTCTTGTCCGGCGCAACGACGACATCCAGCAAATCGAGTTCGAGCGCGTCGCCGGCCGCGAGTTGACAGCCGGTAAGGCCGGCAAACACACCGAGATGGTCAGGCAGGCTCGATAGAAACTTCGTGCCGCCGGCATCCGGAAACAGGCCAATGGTGATCTCGGGCATGGCAATGCGGGTGGTGGGCGTGCCGATACGGTGAGAGCATCCGCCAAGCAGTCCGAGTCCACCGCCCATGACAATGCCGTTGCCCCAGACGACAATCGGCTTTGTCGCCGTGTGCAAGGCGTAGTCGAGTTTGTATTCGTTCAGAAAAAAGGCTTGCGCGTGGGGGTTGTTGCCGCCACCGGCCTTTTGAATCGAGTCATACAGGACCGTGATATCCGCACCCGCGCAGAACGCGCGCTCGCTGCTGCTGTCCAGAACGATGCATGCAATGCCGTCATCGGCCAGCCAGGCGTTAAGCTTTTCAGCGAGCCGGTCGATGGTTTCGAGCAACAGGCTGTTGAGCGGTTTCTCGCGAACCAGCGTCGCGACCCCGACCTGTTGCCTGTTTCCCGCCAATTCAAAGCGAATCAATTCATCCATCTTGCTATTACCTTCCTTCGCGCAGCGTCAGGCAGCTGCCAACCTGCATTCGGAGGCCGCGACCGGTACCTAAACCGGATCCCAGGTAAACACATCCTGCGACCTGTCCAGCGCATAGAAATGCGCCTTCAGCGCCGGCATCGCATGGTCGGCGATGGACTCCGGCGTCCAGCCTTCGGAGCGATGCACCGAGCGCAGTGGACGGTTCTGGCTGAACAGGAAAATCTCGTTGGCCCGCACGCCGAAGATTTGCCCGGTAACTTCGGAGGCTGCATCGCTGGCGAGATACACGGCAAGCGGCGCGATCTTGGATGTTTCCATGCGCTTGAGTTTCTCAACGCGGGCTTTTTGCTCGTCGGTTTCGGTCGGGATCGAGCCAATCATACGGCTCCAGGCAAAGGGCGCGATGCAGTTCGAGCGCACCTTGAAGCGGGCCATGTCCATTGCGATGGACTTGGACAATCCGGCGATGCCCAGCTTGGCTGCCGCATAGTTGGCCTGACCAAGGTTGCCAACAAGCCCGGAGGTCGATGTCATATTGACGTAGCAGCCGCGATTCTCGCTTCTGAAATACGGTGCCGCCGCGCGCGCGACGTAGAACGATCCGTTCAGATGAACGTCGATCACCGCTTTCCATTCGTCGAGGCTCATGTTGAAGAAGAAGCGATCGCGCAGAATGCCGGCATTATTGATGACGCAGTCGAGCCGGCCGAAGGTGTCGAGTGCCGTCTGGATGATGCGGTTGGCCGCATCCCAGTCTGCCACGCTGTCGGTGTTGCCGATGGCGCTGCCGCCGGAGGACGTGATTTCGTCAACGACTGCCTGTGCGGGACCGGCGTCCTTTCCTTCGCCGCCCACGGACGCCCCGACGTCGTTGACCAGTACCTGCGCGCCGCTGGCGGCCATTGCCAGCGCGAAATCGCGGCCGATTCCCCTGCCCGCACCCGTGACTACGACGACTTTCCCATCCAGCATCTTGCCCATGCGTTTCTCCGTAATTCGCGTATTGGTTGGACGAACGCTGTCCGCCCCGCCGGTTTGCAAAGCTTAACGCAATGGCGCATCGGGCAGCGACAGTGTTGCTATAGTTGAGTTTGAACGAAACAGGTGGCGGAACGGATGAACCTATGAGTATCAAGCGCAAAGCCTGCATTGTCGGCGCTTTCGAGCACCCGACGCGCAAGGCGCCGGACAAGTCGGTCGCACAACTGCACGCCGAGGTGGCCCGGGGCGCGCTGCTGGATGCGGGGCTGACCAAGGACGATATCGACGGTTATTTCTGCGCCGGTGACGCACCGGGGCTTGGGCCGTTGTCGCTGGTCGATTACATGGGTCTGAAAGTGCGGCATGTCGATTCCACTGAGACGGGCGGCTCGTCTTATGTGGTACACGTCGCCCATGCGGCCGAAGCGATCGCGCTGGGAAAGTGCGACGTGGCACTGGTGACGCTGGCTGGCAGGCCGCGCTCGGAAGGCTCGGTCGGCACCCAGCCGCGCAACTACGGGTCCGGAGCGCCGGACGTGGCCTTTGAGTTGCCGTATGGCCTGGCCACGGCCAATGGCTATGCCATGGTGGCCAGGCGCCACATGCACGAGTTTGGCACTACCAGCGAACAGCTGGCGTGGATCAAGGTCGCCGCATCGCACCACGCGCAACACAACGAGCACGCCATGCTTCGCGACGTGGTCACGGTCGAAGACGTCGTGACGTCGCCAATGATTGCTGACCCGCTGCACCGGCTCGACTGCTGCGTGGTGAGCGACGGCGGAGGTGCGCTCATCGTGGCACGGCCGGAGATCGCGAAGCAGCTCAATCGCCCGTTGGTGAATATCCTCGGTGCTGGTGAATCACCTAAAGGACAGGACGGCGGAAAGCTCGACATCACCACTTCGGGAGCCGCGTGGTCGGGGCCGGCCGCTTTTGCCGAAGCCGGCCTCAAACCGGCGGATATCCAGTACGCCTCCATCTACGACAGCTTTACCATCACGGTGCTGATGCAACTCGAGGACCTTGGTTTTTGCAGGAAGGGTGAGGGCGGAAAATTTGTCGCCGACGGTAACCTGATTTCGGGCAGCGGAAAACTGCCTTTCAATACCGATGGCGGCGGGCTGTGCAACAACCACCCGGCGAATCGCGGCGGCATGACCAAGGTCATCGAGGCGGTACGCCAGCTTCGCGGCGAAGCACACCCCGGAGTGCAGGTGCCGAACTGCAGTCTCGCTCTGGCGCAGGGCATGGGTGGCAATCTCGGCTCGCGCCATGGCAGCGCCACGGTCATCATGGAACGGGGATAGGAAGCGACCATGACAAACGTTGAAGAACGAACCATTACCGCACCGCCGGCCAATCCGGAAAACGCGCGTTACTTTGAAGCCGCCGGAAAAGGTGTGTTGCTGGTTGGCAAGTGCAATGACTGCGGCGAATACCATTTCTATCCGCGAGTGATGTGCCCGCACTGTTTTTCTGACCAGACCGAGTGGGTGTCGGCCAAAGGGTCTGGCACGGTCTATACCTACAGCACAATGCGCCGCGGCGTGCCCGCGCCGTACACGATCGCTTACGTCACGCTGGATGAAGGCGTCTCGATGATGACGAACATTGTCGACTGCGATACCGACGCGCTCAGGATCGGAGACAGGGTAAGGTTGGTATTCAAGACTGCCGAGGACGGCACGGCGGTGCCTATGTTTACCCGGGTTGACGGTTGATCGGAAGAATCTGGTCTGTGCGCGTTTGGGATGATCCAGGGGCGCAAGGCAACAGGCCCGGAGGGAAAGACTATGCCAGGCGTTAGCGTTCGCGATCTGTTTGCCGGAACGGTGCCGGTGGGTAGCGACGTGGTTTTGAAGGGGTGGGTGAAAACTCGCCGCGACTCCAAGCAGGGGTTTTCGTTCATCAGCCTGCATGACGGCTCGTGCTTCGATGCCATCCAGGTTGTCGCTGACAAGTCGCTGCCGAACTACGAAGAGGAAGTTCTGCGTCTGACCACTGGCTGCGCGATCGTCGCCACGGGTGAACTGGTGGAGTCCCAGGGAAAAGGCCAAAGCGTCGAGGTGCAGGCAAAGTCCATCGAAGTCGTCGGCTGGGTCGATGACCCGGAAACTTATCCTGTCTCCGCCAAGCGGCATACGTTCGAGCATCTGCGTGAAGTGTCCCATCTGCGGCCGCGCACCAACACCATCAGTGCCATCGCCCGGCTGCGTCACAGTCTTGGTCAGGCCATTCACCGTTATATGCACGACAACGGCTTCGCGTGGATCCATACACCCATTATTACCGCCAGCGATTGCGAAGGCGCCGGCGAGTTGTTCCGCGTCAGTACGCTCGATTTCGCCAACATTCCCAGAGACGAACGGAACCAGCCGGATTTTTCGGCGGACTTCTTCGGCAAGGAAGCATTCCTGACCGTGTCCGGACAACTCAATGTCGAGTGCTATTGCCTCGCGCTTTCGAAGGTCTATACGTTCGGCCCGACCTTCCGCGCGGAGAACTCGAACACCAGCCGCCACCTTGCCGAATTCTGGATGATCGAGCCCGAGATCGCTTTTGCGGACCTCAACGACAACGCCGATCTGGCGGAGTCCTTCCTGAAGCGCATCGTCAAGGACGTTCTGGAAGAGCGCGCCGACGACATGGCTTTCTTTGCCGAGCGCATCGACAAGACCCTGATGTCGCGGCTGGAAACGCTGGTGCAAAAGGAATTCGCGCGGATGGATTATGGTGAAGCCATCGAAATTCTCAAGCGCGCTGGCAAGAAATTCGAGTTTCCGGTCGAGTGGGGGCTGGACCTGCAATCGGAACACGAACGTTATCTCGCCGAGAAGCACGTGGGAGGCCCCGTCGTAGTCATGAATTACCCACAAGACATCAAGGCCTTCTACATGCGTCGCAACGACGACGGCAAGACGGTTGCTGCGATGGATGTGCTGGTTCCCGGTGCCGGCGAGATCATCGGTGGCAGTCAGCGTGAGGAACGCCTCGATGTGCTGGACCGGCAGCTCGAGAAAATGGGTCTAAGTAAGCAATTGTGGTGGTACCGCGACCTGCGCCGTTACGGTACCGTACCCCACTCGGGATTCGGCCTGGGTTTCGAACGCCTGCTCTCCTATGTCACCGGCATGGGAAACGTCCGCGATCTCATCCCGTTTCCGAGGACGCCGAAGAGCGCACATTTCTGATATCGCTAGCGGATCAATCGTCGTCTCAGCAAGTCCACCGCACTGATAACGGCATACTGGCGAATACGTTCGCGGTCACCGGGTAGCCTTACCCGCTGCGCTTCACTGACGCCGTCCATCGCAAGTCCAAGAAACACCGTCCCGACCGGCTGGCCTTCCTGCTCGGCGGGTCCCGCCACACCAGTGGTCGCAAGCGCGACGTCCGCACCCAGTGCACGGCGCGCACCCTCGGCCATCGCCTTTGCGGCCTGTTCGGTCACGACCGGCCCTTCCGGCACGCCCAGAAGCGAAAACTTCACGTCGCTCGCGTAGGAAACGATGCTGCCGCGGAACACGTCGCTTGCGCCGGGTATGGAGGTAAAGCGCGCGCCCATCAGCCCGCCGGTGAGCGATTCCGCCATACCGATAGTCAAGCCCCGTTCGCGCAGCATGTCGATGACAACCGACTCCATGGTCTGGTTGTCAGCGCCGAATATCAGGTCTCCGAGAATCGCGCGCACGCGTGCTTCCTCGGCAGCAAGCATTGCCTCGGCTTCGCCGGCATTTCCGGTCTTGGCGGTAATGCGCACCTTGATGCCTTCGATGCCGCTGGCCTGAAACGCCAGCGTCAGGTTGCCGACCGCGTCGAGTTCCGTGATGCGCGGGGCCAGCATCTCCGCGAGCCCTGACTCCGATTGTCCCCAGGTACGCAACACCCGGCTTCGAATAACCGCCGCAATGCCGGCGCGTTTCTGCAGATCCGGAATAACCGTGCCGGTCAGCATTTCGCGCATCTCGTGGGGAACGCCCGGAACTGCATACACGACCTTGTCGCCCACCGGACAGACCAGACCCGGAGCCGTTCCCGGCATCTGGGCGATCACGGTTGCGCCTTCGGGCACGTCGGCCTGACGCAGGTTGTTGTCGGGCATGGTCCGCCCACGCGCGGCAAACATCGCGCGTATGCGATCGGCAATCTCCGGTTTTCGCATCAGGCCGACGCCCATGACTTCGGCGATCGCTTCGCGCGTGATGTCATCCTGGGTGGGGCCCAGGCCACCGCACAGGATCACAGCATCGCTGCGCTCGAGTCCGAGGCGGATGCACGAGATGATGCGTCCGAGGTTGTCGCCGACCTTGGTTTGAAAGTGCGAGTTGATACCGGCAAGCGCCAGATGCTCTCCCATCCACGCCGAATTGGTGTCAACGATCTGGCCGAGCAGCAACTCGGTGCCCACCGCAATAATTTCGCAACGCATGTAATCTCCCGGGGTAGTCAAGGGGGCCGGGCTTGCTTTGTGGTTGTTGTTCACATGCCGACCCACTCTTCCTGTCCTGGATGCTGTCAAACCAGGACCGCTTGGCTTTGAGTTTACCTTGTCCGGGATCGCATTCGTTGTTGTGAGATGCTGATGACGAGGTTCAGCCAACGATTACGCTGGCACCGAGTACCAACGGCGTGACAATGGCAACGACCACATTCAATCCCATGAAAGGGATGAGCTTCTCGACCGATGCCGCATGCTTCATGGCGCCGAAAAACACGGCTGCCGCCAATACCATCGGAATCAGCGCGTAGCAGCTTGCCGCCGGCAGCGCCCCTTCCCATACACCCCAAAGAACCGCCATGCACGCCAATGCCGCAAACACGCCGTACAGGATCGTGCTGTTTCTCAAGCCATAGGCGATCGGCACGTGTCTGCGGCCAAAACGTTTGTCGGCATCCATGTCGGGGTATTGATTGAGCAGAAGAAGATTACTCGCCAGAAAAAAAGGCACCAGCGACACCAGGAGTGCGTTAACCGAGTATTCGCCGGTCAGCGCAACCTGCGTACCCACTACCATTAGCGGGCCAAAGCCGATACCTGGTGCGACGAGGCACAGTATCGGGTACCGGTTCAACCACTCGGTGTAGGTAATTATGATCAAGACTCCTGCGACGCCAATCGGAAGCAGCAACAGGCCACGTTCAAAAATGAAATAGAGCCCGACCAGAACCGTAATCAACAGCCCCGCGACCGCCATGCCGAACACCAGGTCAGCCGCATTCGGATTTCCAATCAACGCGCCACTGCCTCCGCTAAATGGCGTTTTGGAAGTGGCGGCGTCAAGACCGCTGCGGAAATCGAAGTATTCGTTGAACGCGTTGACGCTGATGTGAGCGGCGACCGCGCCGAGCAGAACCAGAAACACATCAACAGAGGCAATGCTGTTCGACGAGACGACCGTTACGGCGAAGCCCAGGAAAATACTGACCGGAGTCAGTATCAGGAAGGAAACCCGCATTGATCGCAGCAACGTTCTTATATCAGAGCGTTTCATTCTCAATGTAGCCGGATCGGAAAGACAAGTCTAACCGCACGGCGAGCGGCGCGTCGATCGTGGCGGCGACTGGTGCGGTATGGTCTCGCGGAGGGTGAAGCCCGTCTTTGCCTCGTGGGTCGGAGACGGGAATACGAAAGTCTATAACGCGTAGGCCACTTTTTTTTCTGCCACGATAACCTTGCCGGTGGATTGCAACCGCTGGACCAGTGATTTGAGCTCAGCGTCGGACATGCCTTTTGGAAAAAGCGCGGCGACCGTGCTCGTGAGCGTCTTCAGGGTGCGAGGTCTCGAATTGCCGCGCCGATTCAGATCGGCCAGTACAAGTGAAAGTTTGTCATCTTCCGGCCTGGCTTTCGCCGGGGCTTCCGTTTGATTCGCCGACCTGGAGGAACCGGCGCCATTGGGGCACGTGAACGCCCCCTTCTGCTTGAGCACAACCCGAATTTTCTCCTTGAGGGACATGTTTCCGAGCAGCGCGTTGACCGCTTTGCAGCAGGCGACACAGTTATCGTCATTGTTCTTGCCGCCATTCGCGCTGGCAAGCAGGTGCTCGACGCTCGCTTCACTCCGTGGCAGAGGCTGTTCGCAGAAGAAGCACAACCCGCCCTGGACGAACATCAAGCGGTCGATCGGTTTGGTAGCCATGGATTTCAAGGTCTCCCGAACAAGTAAGGCCTGCCCTGCAGGTTCGATACGAACAGTGCTACTGAAAAATCTGATTGAACCTGTCGCGATCAAGGTATTTTTCAAATGCGCCCAGAGACTGGGACACCCCTGGTTCGGCCATGATCTCCTGCATGGCGACCTGCCCGACAACGCGAAACGCGTATTCGATGCCGCCTGTGCCACCTTCTTCAAAAGCCAGTTTGGCCTGTCCGGGGCAGTTTTCGGTCAGCAGGCGTGTCACCAGATAGCCTACGTATCTGTCGGAGGTTTCAATATCCTCTGCAGAAATATTTGAGTATTGCTCGATCGAGCTGTGAGCCGACATGCCGAAGAAAATCCATTTCGCGAGGCTCTTTCTCTCCTTGCCGTTCAGGGCGTCCGTAAGACATGCTCCGAGTTCGTAAGCCTGGGGGCCTGCATGTGCGCCAACGGGCGTTAGCAGGCCGGCTATGATGGATATGACAAAAAAATATCGTTTCATTGGCGCTCTCCTTTCCTGGGATGCGATTGACTGCCGCACAGCCAACCATTGAAACCAACGTCATCTGCCACAGGAGCGAGCAAATACCTTGCCGTTTTCAGGTGGGTGCGGCCGGTTCTTCCAGCCCTAGGCGAAGGCCCGTGCCACCAGTGACATGCCACTGGCAATCATCAGTACGCTGAGAAATATCGACAAGTGCTTTCGCTCGAGCTTGCCGTGCAGCCGGTGGCCAATGTTCAGTCCGATGAACATGAACGGCAGAATGATTGCAAAACCCCACCAGACTTTCGCATCGAGCAGAAGGCCGGCGATCAAAAAAGCCGCGATCCGGAAGGCCGTGCTGACGGTAAAAATGGCCGCCATGGTGGCGCGCATCTTTGCGTAATCGTTGGTCCGGCGTGACATGTAAGTTGCATAGATCGGGCCGCCGATGCCGAAAAGACCGCCAAACAAGCCGCCTGTCAGTCCGGTTGCGTATCCCCATCTGGCGGTAATGAATTTCGTGGTGACGGGTTCACGCAGCCGGTAAAGTCCGTACAGCACGATCAAAACTCCCAGCACCGGCAATAACGCAGTGCCTGGCGCGCGGCTGAGCAGGGCAACGCCGATGGCGATGCCGGCGCACATGGTGGGCACGACGGTCTTGATGTCGGCGACGTCGATGTCATGGCGGAACTTGAGTCCGTTGGTGGTCGTCGCGGTGAAGTCCACCAGCACGAGTATCGGCAGAATCGTGGTGAGCGGCAGAAAGTGCGCGAGCAACGGAATCGTCACCAGCGCTGATCCAAATCCGGATATGCCGAGAATGGTGTACGCGACCAGGGCGACCAGCACCATGGCGACAATTGTCTCGATCGGGAAGGGCATATGAGGCGGATCAGTCTAGCAGCTTGTTCAAGATACGACTCCGGGGATTTCCGCCTCTGTTCGTTTGCCGGGCCCGGGACGCCGCTGCGGGCCGGTCCCCTATAATGCTGCGTCTCATAACTCTCGCGGACGCAGCTGATGGCGACTACCCTGAAGAACGTGGCGGTTGTCGGCGCCGGAACGATGGGCGCGGACATGGCGGTGCGGCTTGCCGCCTCGGGTTGCAATGTGTTTCTTATGGCGCGTCCCGGCAAGAGCCGTGACAGCTTCGCGCCGCGCGCACAACGCTCGGCGGCTGACCTTGGCGCCGAGTTCGGGAAACTGAAGCTCGAACTGGTCCCGACATTGCAGGCGCTTCCCTGGAAGCAACTCGACCTCGTGATAGAGAATGTCAAGGAAGACCTCGACGTCAAGCGGCAGGTGTTCCGGGAAATGGTTGCGCTGGCGCAACCGGCAACACCTCTGGCGAGTAACTCGTCGACTTACTCGGTGCGGCGTATCGGTGAAGGACTCGAAAGCCGGCAGCGCATGCTGGGTTTGCATTTTTTCATGCCGGCGCACCTGATCCCGCTGGTCGAGGTGGTGATGACGCCGCATACGGATCCGACGATCGCACAGCATATTTACGATGAAATGGAATCATTGCAGTTGAAGCCGGTGATGGTGAAACAGGACGTTGCGGGATTCCTGGCGAACCGCATGCAGGCAGCGTTGGGGCGGGAGGCCTGGTCACTGATCGATCGCGGTATCGCTACGCCGGAGGACGTGGACCGGGCGGTGCGCTACGGATTCGGCTTTCGTTACGTTGCCGCCGGCCCGGTATTGCAAAAGGAAATTTCCGGGCTGGATGTTACCGCCGCGGCCGCGAAGAGTCTGTACCCGGACTTGTGCAACGATGACGGCCCGCCACAATTCCTCATCGACATGGTGAGCCGTGGAGAGTGCGGAATGAAAGCGGGCAAAGGCTTCCGGGAGTGGGACGACGCGACTATCGATGCCGAGCGCAAACGCTACGGGAAAGCGCTGAAAGCGGCGCTCGCCATATTGCAATCGGAAGAAGACTGAACCCCTTGCCTGGAGCAGAAGGCGCAAGAACCGGCACGGCGGCGCAGCCCTGTGTCGTTCTGGTACACGGCCTGTGGATGAATGCCACCGCCTTGCGTGTGTTGCAGATGCGCTTGCGTAGCGATGGGTTCAATGTCGTTCGGTTCGGTTATCCGACGGTGCGTGCCGGACTCGACGAAGCTGCAGCGCAATTGTCGCAACGGCTCAAGGCGCTGGACGTCGAAGAGAAAAACATCGTGGCGCACAGCCTCGGCGGGCTGGTGGCCTTACGCACGCTTGAACTGTATCCGGACTCGCGGGTCAGACGTATCGTATTGTTGGGAAGCCCGGTCGCCGGCAGCCTTTCCGGACGCAGGCTGGCGAGTTTTCGCGCCGGCCGCTTGCTGCTCGGCGCAAACAGCCACGTCTGGGGCGAGCGTCATCCGGTGCGCGTGCCTGCCGGTGTCGAGGTTGGCGTGATTGCGGGCACGGCGCCGGTCGGCCTTGGGCGGCTGGTCGGCAAGCTGCCGCCGCCGCACGATGGCGCGGTCAGCGTCGCGGAAACGGAACTGGACGATGCCAGGGACACGCTACTGTTGCGCGTTTCGCATTCGGCGATGCTGTTCTCGGCAAGCGTCGCCTGGCAGACCCGCCACTTCCTGCGCCACGGATGTTTTGCTCACGACGCTACTCACTGATTTGCCCCGATGCCTGATCGCGTCCTTGTAACCCGCTTTCGCCTGATTGCAGCTGCGTTAATCGCGGTCATGCTGGTGGTGAGTTTGTCGAGCTGCCAGACGCTGAGCTATTACTCCCAGGCGGTCGGCGGGCAAATCGGCGTGTGGCGGGCTGCCGAACCCATCGACGAGTTGTTGCGCGACGAAGAAACGAGCCCGGCCTTGCGGCTGCGCCTGGAACTGGTGTCCAGCATACGGTCGTTTGCAGCGGATGAGTTGGCATTGCCCGATGACGGCAGTTACCGGCGTTATGCCGACCTGAAGCGGCCCTACGTGTTGTGGAATGTATTCGCCGCGCCGGAGTTGTCGCTGGCACCGGTAACGTGGTGTTTTCCGATTGCGGGATGCGTGGGCTATCGCGGTTACTTCTCCGAGGACGCCGCGCAGCGTTTCGCTGCCGGATTGCGCGACAAGGATCTCGATGTGTACGTCGGCGGCGTAGCGGCATACTCGACGCTTGGCTGGTTCGACGATGCGGTTCTCAACACCTTTATCGATTACCGCGATACGGAACTGGCACGGCTGATTTTTCACGAACTCGCGCATCGGGTGGCCTATGCCCCGGGTGATACGACCTTCAACGAATCGTTTGCCACGGCAGTGGAACTGGAGGGTGTGCGGCGCTGGCTGGAGGACTCGGGCCGCAGCGCCGAAATGGCCGAATTCGAACTGGCGCGCAGCCGGCATCAGGCATTCCTTGATCTGGTGATGCGCACCCGGGACGAATTGCAGGCGATCTACGAGGCCGACAGTCCCGACGAACAAAAGCGGTTACTAAAAGTGGATGCTTACACTCGAATGCGCGAGGTGTACGAGGATTTGAAGCGGGACTGGGGTGGGTACTCAGGCTATGACCGCTGGTTCGCAGCACCGTTGAACAATGCGAAGCTGGCGTCGGTGGCGGCCTACAACCAGTTGGTTCCCGGATTTCAGCGCTTGCTGGCGCGTAACGGCGGCGATCTCGAGGCGTTTTACCGGGAAGTCAATGCGCTGGTGAAACTGCCGCAGGAAGAGCGCCGGGCGCGGCTGGCGCGAGTCGATGGAACTGGTCAGCGCTTTGCCGCAGGTGTTCCTTCCGGATAAAACCGAGTCCGTTTGCCCTCCCGGCTCGTATAGGTTCTGGCGGTCATTGTTGACGGGAGAGATATGAACTCAGGGAAACGCATCAGAAGGTTCCTGCTGGCTATCGTGTTGGGATTGGCGTCTTTCGCCGGTACCGCGCAGGACGGGCCGGCCGAACTTCGGGGCGTGCTGACCGATGGCACGCCATACGACCTCGCTCAGCACCGTGGCAAGGTGGTGATGCTCAACTTCTGGGCGACCTGGTGTCCGGCTTGCCGCGCCGACTGGCCCGTCTGGCAGCAGGCCTTTGAGCAGTATCGGGGCTCCGGCTTCGAAATGGTTGCGGTCAGCATCGACCGCGACCAGGGTGCGCTGGAGAAATTCCTGAAAGACCATCCGTACACGGTGCCGGTGGTGTGGCGATTCGATACTCGCGAAAAAGACAGTTTTGCGGCGATCCGCAGGACGCCGACGACCTATTTCATCGGCCGCGACGGCAAGGTCGCCGAGCGTCGGTTGGGTCGCATCAGCAAATCAGAACTCGACGAAACCATCGAGGCGATGCTGCAGCGGTAATCGCGCCGGTGCTAGAATCCGTGAGTCGAGTTCGACGGGGCCTGTTGGCCCCGTCTGTTTTTTCAGTCTGACTCTTTCTGGTAGAAGACCATGAGCGACAACACGGACATCAATACGCTGCGGCGTATTCTCAAGCAGTCGAAAACCCTCGCAATTGTCGGGCTCTCCGCCAACTGGTATCGGCCGAGTTTCTTTGCCGCGAAATACATGCAGGAGCACGGCTATCGCATCATTCCGGTCAATCCTGCTTATGAGGAAGTGCTCGGTGAAAAATGTTATCCGAGCCTCAAGGACATCCCGGAGAAAGTCGACATGGTCGACTGTTTTCGCAAGAGCGAGGATATCGAGCCGCTGGCCAAACAGGCGATCGAGATCGGTGCGAAGGTGCTGTGGCTGCAACTCGGTGTTGTTAATGAGAAGGCTGCGAAGATGGCGCGCGAAGCCGGACTCGAAGTCGTGCAGGACCGCTGCGTCAAGATCGAGCACGGACGCCTGTTCGGAGGGCTGAACTGGGCCGGCGTCAACACCAAGGTGATTTCGTCCAAGCGACCGCAGTGGCTGCCCTATTAGGGACGGTCCCCGGGCCCCACCACACAACTGATTGAGAGATTGATCGATGGCAGACAGAGAATACGGTTTCGGCACCTTGTGCCTTCACGCCGGGCAGATTCCCGACGCGGTCACTGGCGCGCGTGCCGCGCCGATATACCAGACCACGTCCTACGTTTTCGATTCAGCGGACCACGCAGCCAGTCTGTTCAACCTGCAGACCTTCGGTAACGTTTATTCACGAATATCCAATCCGACGGTCGCCGTTCTGGAAGAGCGCATTGCGGCCCTTGAAGGGGGACGGGCAGCCCTGGCAGCGAGTTCAGGACAGGCAGCACAGATGTGCGCGCTTCTCACGCTGCTGCGCGAAGGCGATGAACTGGTCTCGGCGAGCACGCTGTACGGCGGCTCCTACTCACAGTTCGACGTCACATTCAGGCAGTTCGGCATCAGCACGGTTTTTGTCGATCCGGAAGACCCGGACAACTTCCGTAAAGCCATTACCGGCAAGACGAAAGCATTGTATGCGGAGACAATGGGCAATCCGCGTATCAACGTGCTCGACATCGAGGCGGTTGCCAAAATTGCCAACGAAGCCGGCATCCCGCTGGTGATAGACAACACCTTTGCGACGCCCTACCTGTGCAAGCCGATTTCGTTCGGCGCGGATATCGTCGTGCACTCGGCTACCAAGTTCATTGGCGGGCACGGCACGACGATGGGCGGTCTGATGGTCGAATCGGGCAAGTTTGACTGGGGTAACGGCAAGTTTCCGATGATGACGGAGCCTTCGCGCGGTTATCACGGTGTGCGCTTCCATGAAACCTTCGGCGACTTCGGCTTCACGATGAAAGCGCGCATGGAGACCATGCGCACGCTCGGGCCGGTGTTATCGCCGATGAACGCCTGGATGCTGTTGCAGGGGCTCGAAACACTGCATGTGCGCATGGACCGGCATGTTCAGAATGCGCTCAAGGTTGCGGAGTTCCTCGAATCGCATTCACAGGTTTCCTGGGTGAATTTCCCGGGACTGAAGAGCAGCCCGCACTACGCGCTGGCACAGAAATACCTTCCCAGGGGCTGCGGCGCAATCATGACCTTCGGCATCAAGGGCGGTCACGAAGCGGGTGTGAAGTTCATCGAGGCACTGGAGTTCTTCTCGCACCTGGCCAACGTCGGCGATGCGAAAACGCTGGTCATTCATCCGGCGTCGACGACGCACCGGCAGTTGTCCGAGGAAGAGCAGATCACTGCGGGTGTTTCACCCGACATGATCCGCCTGTCGATCGGCATCGAGGACATCGATGACATCCTGTGGGACCTCGACCAGGCGCTGACGCAGTCGAAGGCGTGAAAGGCAGCCCGCCTCAATCGGTTCGTACCGCGTCCAAACCAAGCAAACTCGCCACGAAGGCGCAAAGGATCACAAAGGTTTTCGGGACTAGGTCAATTTCTTGGTGAACTTGGTGTTCTTTGTGGCTTCGTGGTGAGATTTTGAAGGTCTCTTTTCCCCTTTCTCGCCGACGACGCGGGGGCATGTGAAGACATGACCGGCTTCTTACTGCCTTTGATAATCACGCTGGCGGTGCAGATCCAGGCATCCCTGGTCGTTTTCACGCCCCCCATCCTGGCGCCAGTGGCGCAAACCGATGTCGGGGTCAGTGCTGCCGCTGTCGGTCTTGTCACCGCACTCATATATATGTCATCGGTCCCCGCTGCCCTGTTCTCGGGGAAAGTGATCGGCCGCCTCGGCGCCATACGCGTCAGCCAGCTTTGCATCCTGTTCTCATCCACCGGCATGGCCATGATGGCGATTCCGAATCGGTGGGTGATCGCGCTCGGCGCGTTGATCATTGGGGTGGGCTATGGCGCCGTGACGCCCGCATCGTCAACCGTGCTGGCCGACAAGGTGCCGGGCGGCATGCGTTCGTTGATGTTCTCGATCAAGCAAACCGGCGTGCCGATCGGCGGCGCCATTGCCGGTGCCCTCGTTCCGTTTCTGATCCTGTCGGAAGGCTGGCAGTACGCGGCAATCGTAGTCGCGCTGATTGGAGTCGCCGTCATTGCCGCAGCGCAACCGATACAGCGCAGTGTCGATTCGGCCCAGCCGCACCGCAACGTCGCTCGCGGCATTGGATTGCTCGAACCGCTGCGGATGGTTTTTTCCCATGCACGCTTGCGCGAACTGGCGATATCGTCTTTCGCGTTCTCGGGCATGCAAATGTGCCTGGGGTCGTATCTGGTGGTGGTGCTGACCGAGCGTGCGTTACTGTCGGTGGCGGTGGCGGGCGGCGCCTTGTCGGTCGCGATGGTCGCCGGCATCTTCGGACGTCTGTTCTGGGGCGTGCTGGCCGATTTCGGCTTTTCTTCCCGCTCGGTACTCGGTTCCCTCGGCGTCATGATGGCGGTGTGCGCGGGGCTCGTTGCCGTGATCGACAACAACTGGTCGATGAGCCTGATCTATTTGGTGGCATTCCTTTTTGGCGCGTCGGCGATTGGCTGGAATGGCGTGTATCTCGCTGAAGTGGCACATATCGCGCCGGCGGGACAGGCAGGCTCCGCGACAGGGGCTTCGCTGGCCATGACCTACTCCGGTGTAGTGTTTCTGCCTTCGCTGTTCTGGCTGGTGCACGCCGTGACCGACAGCTACGCGCCAGGGTTCATGTTCGTTGCCTTGCTGGCCTTGTGGCGGGGCGTGGTGTTCTTGCGGCGCGCCTGATCCTTACCTGGTCGCTGCGAACCGGCTCTTCCCCTGGCCCGCGCATTCTTTCTTCACGGTTTGCCGGCCGGATGCCGGCTGAGGAAATCCTCGATCGCACACGCGAATTTCTCCGGCTGATCGTGATGCATCATGTGGCTCGCGCCTTCGATACGGACTTCAGACAGGCGTGCATACGAGGCCCGGTACCGTTCGAGCAAGTCGTCTTGTTCCTTGAGGAATTTTCGCACCCAGTCGCTGCCGCTGTGAATCCACAGCACCGGTGCTGCGATGCGCTTCCAGATGGTGAGTGCTTCCTCGTAGCGATAGAGCACCGGGTTGGTCGTCTTGTGTTTGGGGTCGGCACGCAACTCGTAATGTCCCGCTTCAACCTCCTTTGCCCATTCCGGCGCGAGAAAGGCGGCGCGCTCCGCACTCAACCCTGGTGTGTTGGCGCGCAAGCGGTCGGCGACTTCCTGCAACGACGCATACGGTCGCAGCGCCGGCGGGGTGGCGATCTGATCGAGCCACTTCAGCAGGCGCTTCGGTGCTTGTTCGGGCGCCGTTGGCGGCATGCCGAAGCCTTCGGCCAGCAACAGCCTTGCAACGCGCTCGGGGCGAACACCGGCGTACAGCCCGGCAATGTTGCCGCCCATGCTGTGGCCGACGATGCTCACCGGCTGCGTGGGCGACAGTTGCGCGAGTATGCCGTCGAAGTCTGCAACGTAGTCGGGAAACCAGTATCCGGCGCTGGCCCATTCGCTGAGCCCGAAGCCGCGCCAGTCCGGGGCCAGCACGTTCCAGTCGCCGGCGAGCGCATCGACAGTGAACTGGAACGAGGCCGACACGTCCATCCAGCCGTGCAGCATGAATAACTTCGGCGCGCCGGGGTCGCCCCAGCTGCGCACGTGATAGCGAAGGTCGCGCACGTCGAGGAAAAGACTGGTCGATTGTTTCATTGGCGTTCTTCTGCCGGCCGCGTCATTTGCCCGCGGCCGGCTTGCGCTGCGCCGAACCCTGGGCAAGTCCGTCGACCGGTTCGAATACGTCGCGTTTCATTTGGGACTCGTCGGCAAGGTAGTCGAGAAACTGCTCGGCGGCGTCGTGCCCCCAGAAGATCTCGCCGTCGACCACCAGGGTCGGCACGCCGAAGACTCCGGACGCAATGGCTTGCTCGGTGTTGTCGCGCAGCGCCTGTTTGACGGATGGATCGGATAGCCGCTCATCTGCGTTGTCCAGACCCAAAGCCCCGGTGAGCCGCTTCCACTCTTCTGGATTGTCGATGTCATGGCCGTCACGCCAGATGAAGTCGAAGATGGTCTTGATCGCGGTGAAGTCGCAATCCATGGCTATTGCCAGTCGCAGCGGCGGCAATGGATTGAACGGGTGCGCCGGAGGCAGCTTCATCGGGATACCCTGGCGCCTGGCCAGCCACAGCGATTGGCGGAATACGAACTTGCGCTTGGGTGCGATTTCCGCCGGACCGAGCTGGCCGTGATGATTGAGCAGGCCGGCGAACAGCACCGGCCGGGCACGGATATTTGCGTGCTTCGCCAACTCGTCCAGGCGGGCGGCCTGCAGGTACGCGTAAGGAGAAATGAAGTCGAAGTACCAGTCGGCTGTTTTCATTGGAGGATTGCGTTTTTTGAAACGAGGTTGGTCAGGCGAGTGTGCCGCGCAAACCGCATCCTAACCAAATAGTGCGCGCGCTGCCGTGCGCCAGCCCGCATTACTCTTGCGCCATCATCGGCTCCGATGGCCGGTTCTGGCGAATGTTGAGCCACGATAACAGCGCCAGCGCTGCGGCGATCAGCAGCATTCCGGTCAGTTCAAGCGGACCGGGCCGCTCACCCAGTTGCAGCCATGAACTGAACCCGGCGACGACCGGCACGCCCAAGGACGAAAGACTGGTGGTGCCGGCCGGGAGCCGGTGCAACACGTACAACCACATCGCCCAGCCGAGGCCGGTCGCGCCGACGCCGATGAACAACGCGCACAAAATGAATGTCGGGCTCCACTGGATGGGCGTCGTGTCCAGCAGTCTCTCCGTGACAATGACCGGGATGGTGCCGATCGCCATTTGCCAGAAGGTGAAACCGATGACGTCGACTTTCTCCCGCGCGTGCAGGTATTTCGCACACACGACGCTGATGGCCCAGGCCATGCCGCACAGCACGGCAAGCGCCTTGCCGACCAGCGAGACATGCAGGCTCCACGGCTGCAGGATCAGCACCAGACCCGTCATGGCCATGGCGACGGCAAGCCACTGCCAGCCGCGGATGCGTTCGCCGAGAATCGGCCAGGCGAGGGCGGCCACCCAGAACGGCATGATGAAGACGAGTATCGATGTCTTGCCCGGTTCGCCGCGATCAAGGGCCAGCACATTGGTAATGGTGAACGTCGCGGTTTGCAGCAAGCCGATCACAATCAGCCACTTCCAGTGTGCCGGGCGCGGCGACGCTCTCGACCACAACAGAAAAACGAATAGAAACAACGTGCCAAGCCCGACACGAATGACCGAAACGTCCAGCGCGCTTGCATAGCGCAGTGCGATCTTGGTGGCGATCCAGGCGTAACCCCAGATCAGGATGAGCAGGATCATCACGATCCAGGCCCGCTGTGTATCCCGCGAAGCCGTCACCGGCGGTTCCGGTTGTCAGGTTGCGGTTGCGAGCGAGTCGCGGCAGAGCGCATGTTGTTGAAAACGGTGAGGATTAAAAAACCTGCGTGGAAAAACGCGACGGCGGCTGACACTGGTGTGCAGCCGCCGCGAATCCCCGGATATTGTAACCGTCGATCAGGCGGGTGCCGCGGTCCGGCGCGCGTCGTAAAATACGCGCATGGGCCAACCGCGCTTCGTACACCTGCGACTGCATAGCGAGTACTCCATTTCGGACGGAGTGACGCGGATCAAACCGGCCTGCGCCAAGGCGGCAGAAGACCAGATGCCGGCGTTGGCGCTCACTGACCTCGCCAATCTGTTCGGCATGGTCAAGTTCTATCAGGCAGCGCGCGGCGCAGGGCTCAAGCCCATCATCGGCTGCGATGTCTGGGTCAGCCGAGACAAACCCGATCAACCGTCTCGCCTGTTGCTGCTGGTGCAGAACCGCGTTGGCTATTTGCGCCTGTGCGCCTGGCTGACACGGGCGTATCTGCTCAATCAGCAACGCGGCCGGGCCGTATTGAATGCGGACTGGATTTCTGAAGACGGCAGTGATGGACTGATTGCACTCTCGGGCGGTCCCGCAGGCGATGTTTCGCAGGCGTTGCTTGCGGGCAACATCGAAGCAGCGAGCGCATGTGCGAAACAGTGGTCGGAGCTGTTTCCGAACCGCTATTACCTCGAGTTGCAACGCGCTGGCCACGCCAATGGCGAAGCCGTTGTGCGGCAGACCGTCGCGCTGGCGTCGAAGCTGCGCTTGCCGGTAGTGGCGACGCACCCGGTCGAGTTTCTCAGCCGTGACGAGTTTCTCGCCCATGAAGCGCGCGTGTGCATTTCCGAAGGCTATGTGCTGTCCGATCAGCGCCGGCCGCGCGCCTACACCGAAGAGCAATATTTCAAGACCCAGGCGGAAATGGCGGAACTGTTCGCCGACTTGCCGCAGGCGCTGGAGAACACGGTAGAAATCGCGCGACGCTGCAGCCTGGTCCTGGAACTGGGCAAGCCGCAACTGCCGCAGTTTCCGACGCCCGGCGATATGCCGCTCGAGCAGTACCTGTCGCAGCAGTCGGCAAAGGGGCTCGAAACCCGGTTGTCACAGTTGTATCCCGATGCCGCCGAACGGGAGGAGGTATTGCCGCGGTATCAGGAGCGGCTGGAATTCGAGATCGAGACCATCGTGCAGATGGGTTTCCCGGGATACTTCCTGATCGTTGCCGACTTCATCAACTGGGCCAAGAACAACGGCGTGCCGGTGGGCCCGGGCCGGGGGTCCGGTGCCGGGTCACTGGTCGCCTATTCGCTGGGCATCACCGATCTCGATCCGTTGCAGTACAACCTGCTGTTCGAGCGCTTCCTCAATCCGGAACGGGTGTCGATGCCCGACTTCGATATCGATTTCTGCCAGGACGGACGCGACCGGGTCATCGGATACGTGCGCCAGAAATACGGTGGCGATTCGGTCTCGCAAATTGCGACCTTCGGTACCATGGCCGCCAAGGCGGTGGTGCGCGACGTAGGCCGGGTGATGGAATGGAGTTACGGCCGCACCGACGAGCTGGCGAAACTCATTCCGTTCCAGCCGGGCAAGCTTATTACGCTCGAGATGGCGCGCGAGATGGAGCCGCGGCTGAAAGAACGTGAAGAATCCGACGAGGAGACCCGCGAATTACTGGCACTGGCCGGGCAACTGGAGGGGCTGACGCGTAACGTCGGGATGCACGCTGGCGGGGTGCTGATCGCGCCCGGCAAGCTCAGCGATTTCTGCCCGCTGTACTGCGCGTCGGGTTCGGAGAACGTGATCTCGCAGCTCGATAAGGACGACGTCGAGCAGATCGGACTGGTGAAGTTCGATTTTCTGGGGCTCACCACGCTCACCATTCTCGACTGGACACTGCGGTTTATCCGGCGACTCGATCCGGATTCAACGCTGAAACTCGAAGAGATCCCTCTCGACGATGCAGCCGCCTACCGGATTTTCGTCAACGGCAACACGACATCGGTATTCCAGTTTGAATCGCGCGGCATGCGTGACCTTGTGCAACGCGCCCGTCCGGACCGCTTCGAGGACATCATCGCTCTGGTTGCCTTGTTCCGCCCCGGCCCGATGGACCTGATTCCGGACTTTGTCGAGCGCAAGCACGGGCGTCAGCGCGTCGTGTACCCGGACCCGCGGGTCGAGCCGATCCTGTCCGAGACCTACGGCATCATGGTCTACCAGGAGCAGGTCATGCAGATGGCGCAGATCATCGGCGGCTACTCGCTCGGCGGCGCCGACTTGTTGCGCCGTGCGATGGGCAAGAAGAAGCCGGAAGAAATGGCGAAGCACCGCGTCATTTTCCTCGAAGGCGCCGCAAAGAACGGCTTGTCCGTCCACAAGGGCAACGAAATCTTCGACCTGATGGAGAAGTTCGCCGGTTACGGTTTCAACAAATCGCATGCCGCGGCGTATGCGCTGGTCGCGTACCACACGGCCTGGTTCAAGGCGCACCATCCGGCGCCCTTCATGGCGGCCAACTTCTCGGCGGTGATGGACGACACCGACAAGGTGCAGCAGTTCTACGGCGATTGCATTAGCAATGGCCTGAAAGTATTGCCGCCCGATATTCACGAATCGGAATACCGTTTCGTGCCGGTCGACGGGCAGTCCATTCGCTACGGACTCGGTGCGGTCAAAGGCACGGGCGAGGCGGCAATCGAACACATCATCGCGGAGCGGGCCAATGGACCGTTCGCGGACCTGTTCGACTTTTGCCGCCGTGTTGATCGCCGCTTGGTCAACCGGCGTGTGATCGAATCGCTGGTACGCGCCGGAGCATTCGACTCGGTGGACGAGCACCGCGCGCGACTGTTCGCGTCCGTGGGTATCGCGATTGCGGCCGCGGACCAGGAAAGCCGGGCCGCGGCGCAGGTGAGCCTGTTCAGCGACGAAGCCGCCCCGGTCGGCGGTGTGGCGATGGTCGATGCGGCGCCGTGGGACGAGCGGCTACGTCTGCAGAATGAAAAGCTGGCGCTTGGTTTCTATTACAGCGGCCACCCGTTCCATTATTACGAACGCGAATTTGCATCCTTCGTTTCCACCCGCCTCGACAGGTTTCAGGCGCCGCCGCCCGAAGAAGGCGCGCGTACGCAGTTGCTCGCCGGTGTCGTCGAGTCCGTGCGAGTGCAGCGCACCGGCAATGGCCGGATGATGGTGATGGTGGTGTCCGACGGCACAGCCAGCCAGGAAGTCGTCGTCTACGACGAAGTGCTGAACCAGCATCGCAACCTGGTGAAAGAAGATGCCGTTGTTCTGGTCGAGGCAAAGGTGCGCTCGTTCCGGCGTGGGGGCGACAACGGAGACAGCAGCGTGGTCGTCAGGATTGCCGCGGAACGAATCTTCGATCTGGCCGGCGCGCGCGAACGCTTTGGCCGTTCCTTGCGTCTTGCAATGAATGGTGCAGCGGACGCCTCAAGACTGAAGAAATTACTTGAGCCCTATCGTAACGGTGCGCTCAAGGTGTGTGTGGCCTACACCAGCGCCAGGGCGCAGGCGGAATTCGACCTTGGTGAAGACTGGAAAGTCAGGCCGGACGACGCGCTGATCGCCGAACTCGGCAAATGGCTTGAACCGGAAAACGTGCAGGTCGTATATCAGTAACCCGGAAGTTACTGTGCGCGCCTGTTACGGTATTTTTGAAAACAACCCATTCCTGATCGGGTGATCTGCTATCGCCAGCGTTCCTCGGTGCGAACAGCGAACCATTGCGCGCTGGAACGGGTGCGATCCGTGCCCGGAATGTCACGGGCATGAAGCACGCGCAGTTCGACCTCTCCACCCTTTTGGCCGGGGGTCGGAACGTACTCGAGTTCAAGCAGTGCACCGAGCTTCGCCCCGGAAACCGCGGGCGAGCAGTAAGGCGACTCCTCAAGGCGAAAATACACCAGCAAGGCGGGGGGCAGACCTTCCGCGGTTGTGATGCCCGGATGCTCCTGTTCCCGGAGGAGCGTGGCCTTTGCAGCGGCGCACCCCGGGAGTGCCACCTCGTCCATGCGCACAACCAGAACCTCTCCGGACAGGAAGCGATGACCGGACAAGGGTTTCCAGTCGGCGCAATATGCGCAGGACGAAATTCCCTCCGCTTGCCCAACAACAGGGAGTGCAGACACCGCGAGCAGGGCAATCAACGCGCGCGCAACGTTGTTCAATTGGGGAAAATCCATCACGTTGTTACTTGGAGCCGCCCGGTGCGCGACAATGAGTTTGGAGTCTGCAATATATCACTCGCTTGTCGATGGCCACGCAAAACATCGTGGCGAAAGGGATTGAAGGTTAACGGGGTTACCCCTGTATCGGCGGAGGAAACAAATCACGCCGAGGCCAGCGGAAAACCCTGGTCTGTCGTCTATTGTTCGCGAAGTGTCCGTGCTGCCCGGGTCGGGACAGTCTGTCCCGTATTGTTGTTGCGGGTCTTGCCGGTGAGCTAGAGGATCTCGAAGACTTCGTATCCGGCGCGGTCCGCCTTTCGCCAACCGAGCCCTACCGCAACGATCTGGTTGAGCCATGCGTACTGGGGCGACGATGTCTCGAAGTACGGAGTGTTTCGATGGTAGTACTCGGAACTGTCGACGATTTCGCCAGCGGCAATTCTTGCCATCACTTCCGGTGGGCCGCAGCGAATGCCGGTGTAGTGCATGAATATGAGTGCATCGTCATCCGTTTTCAGAACCAGGCGAACGTTGGGGATGGCGGCGCCGTCGGAGCGGATCGTCTTCATGTCGAGGCCGCCGGGGAGCACTTCGCCGCGCAATCGCGGCCCCTCGAAGGTGCCGGCTCCCAGCAGGTCAACGTGTCGTGTGCCGGATGGCACGGGCCCCACATCGTGCAGGCGGGTGACCGAGGCGCTCAGTGTGAACAAGAAATCGGATTTCAGTTCGGGCATGATCAGACCTTTGTTCTGTTCGATTCTCTGCGGCATTAGACCATAGCGCGGGGGCTTGCCGTTGGCGGTGTCTAACGCAGGCTCCTGAGGAGGCATGACACAGGTCGCCCTGAATGAATCCTGCGTTTCGCAGAACCTTGCGCCGGCGAACGCTTACTGCGTCAGACCCGACTTTCCAGGCTTTCCACTCGGGGGACTTTTCGCGACCGGGAGCAAATCGAGTCTGACCTGGTTTTCTGTTTCAATGGTTGCGCGGCGCCATGGTTTCCGGCCCGATGGCAGCGCCCGTCTGGTAATCACGGCGTCGGCAGCACCTCGAAACTGTCGAAGTCTCCCTCTGCTTCCTTGACCCGAACATCGCTGACTTTAGCTGCGGCAGGGCCCTGTTTGGCCCACTCGATGATCGCAGCAACGGCGTCCGTCGTGCCGTACACGATTGCTTCGACGCTGCCGTCGGAACAGTTACGAACCCAGCCCTTGACACCCAACTGGAGGGCGCGCCGGCGCATCGAGTCGCGGTAGTAAACACCCTGGACGCGGCCGTGGATGGTCAGGAGTCTGGTAATCATCGCCTCACTCGTCACGGGTGATCATGGCCAAGCCGCCCGAACTGCCGGTGCAGCTACCTGACCTTCATCCCCGGCTCCGCGCCATTGTCCGGCGAGAGCAGGAAAATCCCGGGTCCGTCGCCGCTGGCGGCGAGCACCATGCCCTGCGATTCGCCGAAGCGCATCTTGCGCGGCTTGAGATTGGCGACCATCACGGTCAGTCGGCCTTTCAGCGCTTCGGGATCGTAGGCGGACTTGATGCCGGCGAACACCTGACGTTTTTCGCTGCCGATGTCGAGTTCGAGGCGCAACAGTTTTTCCGCACCTTCGACGTGTTCCGCGTTGACGATTCTTGCCACGCGCAGATCGACCTTGGTGAAGTCGTCGATCGTGATGAATTCTGCGCCTTCTGTTGTTTGAGCCTTCGCGCTTTCGGGTGAGCTGGTCGTGTTCTTTTCCACCTGGTTCTCCTGACGCTGCGCATGTCGCTGGCGCGAGTGCGCATCCGGTTTCGGTTCAAGGCTTTCGGTATTGGCGGCAACGAGCGCGTCGATCTGTTTTTGCTCGACGCGGGTCATCAGGTGCCGGTACTGGTTGATGCGGTGTCCCTCTGGCAGCAGGCTCGATGCGTCCGCCCATGCCAGTGGTTCGATGCCGAGGAACTGTTCGACGTTGCGCGCGACCATCGGCAGCACCGGTTTCAGGTACAGGGTCAACAGCCGGAACATGTTGAGCGCATCGGTGCACACCTGTTGCAGCCTCGCCTCTTCGCCTTCCTGTCGCGCGAGTTCCCATGGTTTATGGGTGTCAACGAAGGCGTTCGACTTGTCGGCGAGCTGCATGACCTCGCGCAGCGCCTTGCCGAATTCCCGGGCTTCGTAGAGCTTGCCGATTGCTCCGGCCGCAGCCTGCAGCTCGCCGATGACCGGGTTTTCGGACGGCGAAGAAGACGAGAGCCGGCCTTCGAACCGCTTGAAGATAAAACCGGCGCAGCGGCTGGCGATGTTGACGTACTTGCCAACGAGGTCGCTGTTCACGCGCGAGATGAAGTCATCGAGGTTGAGGTCGATGTCTTCCATGGTCGCGTTGAGTTTGGCGGCGTAGTAGTAACGCAGCCATTCCGGATCGAGGCCTTGTTTCGTGTAGCTCTCGGCGGTGATGAAAGTGCCGCGCGACTTCGACATCTTTTGCCCGTTCACCGTCAGAAAACCGTGGGCAAATACTTTTGTCGGCGTGCGGTAGCCGGCGAATTCGAGCATCGCCGGCCAGAACAGCGCGTGGAAATAGAGTATGTCCTTGCCGATGAAGTGCACCAGTTCGGTTCCGCTCCCGGCAGTGCCGGCCGGGCGCAGGAACGCGTCCTTGTCGATGATCCGGCCGTTGGCTTCCTGTTTCGCGACGTAGTTGGCGAAGCTGCCGAAGTAACCTACCGGCGCGTCCAGCCAGACATAGAAAAATTTTTTCGCATCGGTGCCGGGAATGGCGAAGCCGAAGTAGGGTGCATCGCGCGAGATGTCCCAATCGCCAAGTTTGCTCTCGCCCGGCTCGCCGAGCCATTCCTTCATCTTGTTGGCGGCTTCGGGCTGCAGGCGCTCGCCGGACTGGGTAAAGGCGCGCAGGAAATCTTCGCAGCGCTTGTCCGACAGCCGGAAAAAATGGTGCTCGGAGGACTTGCGCTCCGGCTTGGCACCCGACACTGACGAGTAGGGCTCGATCAGGTCAGTGGGCGAATAGGTGGTGCCGCACACTTCGCACGAGTCGCCGTACTGGTCTTTCGAGTGGCATTTCGGGCACTCGCCCTTGATGTAGCGGTCCGGCAGGAACATCTTCTTGACCGGGTCGTAGAACTGTTCGACCGATCGCCGGTCAATCAGGTCCTTGCTGTCGAGTTGCAGATAAATGTCTTCGCAGAACGCGCGGTTCTCGGGAGAATTCGTCGTGTAGTAATTGTCGAAGGCGACGTGGAAGCCGGCGAAGTCGCGGGTATGTTCACCGTGCACCCGTTCTATGAGCTGGTCCGGGCTGATGCCTTCGGCTTCTGCGCGCAGCATGACCGGGGTGCCGTGCGTATCGTCGGCGCAGACGTAGTGCACCTCATGCCCCCGCATCTTCTGGAAGCGCACCCAGATATCGGTCTGGATGTACTCCACCAGATGGCCGAGGTGAATGCTGCCGTTGGCATACGGCAGGGCCGAGGTGACGAGGATTTTGCGCGACATCGAGAGGCGAATTAAACGGCGGCGGTGAAAAGGCGCAATTCTAACAGTCTGTTGCGGCGCCGACTGTGCGAATTCCGGGGCATCGTGATGCGTTCGCCGGCGCTATTGCCGGGTGTCAGCGGCGATCAACCGCGCAGCGGAGAGGGTTTTGGCAGCATGTCGGACGGTCGGGCTTTTCGTTAGAATTGGCGGCCACCAGAAAGGGAAGGTCAAAGTGGCACAGACTGAAGAAAGCATTCGCGAAGCGCTGGCGCAGCTCATCGATCCGGCCACCGGGCGCGATTACGTCGGCAGCGGCGAAGTCAAGGCAGTGGATCTGGAGGGCGGCAAGGTTACTGTCGCCGTCGAACTCGGCTATCCCGCCAAAAGCGTGGCCGAGGAGATCAAGCAATCGATCACGGAGAAGCTTCGCCAACTGCCCGGCGTCGACAAGGTCGCGGTGTCGGTATCGACCAACATCGTTTCGCATGCCGCGCAGGCCGGACTGAAGCTGTTGCCCGGCATCAAGAACGTGATCGCGGTGGCCTCGGGCAAGGGCGGCGTGGGCAAGTCGACAACGACCGCCAACCTGGCCCTGGCATTGGCGGCGGAAGGCGCGCGCGTGGGCATACTGGATGCCGACATTTACGGCCCGTCGCAGCAGATGATGATGGGGCTGAGCGGACGCCCCGAGTCGACCGATGGCAAGACCATCGAGCCGATGCAGGCGCACGGTGTACAGACGATGTCGATCGGGGTGCTGATCGACATGGATCAGCCGATGGTATGGCGCGGCCCGATGGTGACCCAGGCGCTGGAACAACTCCTTCGCGATACGCAGTGGAAGGATCTGGATTATTTGATCGTGGATCTGCCGCCGGGCACCGGCGATATTCAGCTCACGCTGTCGCAGAAGGTCCCGTTAACGGGCGCCATAATTGTCACCACGCCCCAGGACATTGCGCTGATCGATGCACGCAAGGCGCTCAAGATGTTCGAAAAGGTGAATGTGCCCATACTCGGCATTGTCGAAAACATGAGCATCCACGTGTGCTCGAACTGCGGTCACGAGGAGCACATATTCGGCGAAGGCGGCGCGCAGCGCATGAGCGGGGACTACGGTGTCGATCTGCTCGGGCAGTTGCCGCTGGACATTCGCATTCGCGAGCAGGCCGACTCCGGCCGGCCCACCCTGGTTTCGGACCCGGACAGCGCCGCGAGCCGCATCTACAAGGAAGTCGCGCGCAAGGCGGCGGCAAAGATCGCCATGAAGAAGCGTGACTACGGTGGCGCTTTCCCCAAGATCGTGGTCCAGAACACCTGAGAACCGGCGCCGGCGATGCTGCCGTTGCCATCCGGCCCAATTGCCGGGGATGATGCCCGTAGTGGTTTTTCGTAAGTCGCTGATCCCGTATCAGTGCCACGCGTAATGAGTGCTATGTGTGATCAGTGCGATAGGTCACCAGCACCAGAATCAAGGAACAGATATGACAGTCAAGTCGGATCGGTGGATACGCCGGATGGCGCAGGAACAGCGCATGATCGAGCCGTTCGAGCCGCAACAGGTCAAGAGCGTCGACGGCGAGAAGATCGTGTCGTTTGGCACATCGAGCTATGGCTACGATATTCGCTGTTCGGACGAGTTCAAGATATTCACCAATATCAACTCCACCATTGTCGACCCGAAGCAGTTCGACTCAGCGTCGTTTGTGGACTTCAAAGGCGATGTCTGCATCATCCCGCCCAATTCGTTCGCGCTGGCGCGAACGGTGGAGTACTTCCGCATCCCGCGCGACGTGCTCACCATCTGCCTGGGCAAGTCGACCTATGCGCGCTGCGGGATTATCGTCAACGTGACGCCGTTCGAGCCCGAGTGGGAGGGGTACGTGACGCTGGAGTTTTCCAACACCACGCCGCTGCCCGCGAAGATCTACGCCAATGAGGGTGTCGCCCAGGTCGTGTTCTTCCAGTGCGCTCCGGACGACGTGTGCGAAACGTCTTACCGCGACCGCGGTGGCAAGTACCAGGGGCAGGAAGGAGTGACCCTGCCGCGGATCTGAGGCGCCAGAGAGCCGCAATTTCTCCCAGCCGGGCTTGATTCCTGCGTTGGGGGGCCTATAATGCGCCGTTCATTTTTCGGGGTTTCCCTTTTCCGGTCTGTGAGTTAAGCCGGTTTCCGCCACAAGCAAAGGGGGTCATCATGACAAGAGAAACGTTAGGTTAGGCAAGCGTTCGCGCCGTCGCCCAGCCTCGTTTTTTTCACGTTTTCTTCCAGGAAAGAATGCGATGACCATGCAGTCCGCGCTCAATGCGCAACCCGAAATCGATCAGTACTTCGATACACATCCCGATCCCCGGCTTGACTTCACGCACGTCCAGCGAGCGTTGCAGGCCGGATATGCCCGGCCGTTCCTGCTGATTGACCCGGAAATCATCCGTGCCAAATACCGCCGGTTTCGTGCCGCGATGCCGCGTGTTCACACGCATTACGCGGTCAAGGCCAACCCCGATCCCCGGGTAGTCGAAATTCTCGCCAAAGAGGGTTCCGATTTCGAGATTGCCTCGACCGCCGAACTTGACCTGCTGGTGTCACTCGGGGTGAAACCTTCAAGGGTTCAATACAGCAACCCGGTAAAAGCGCGCGCATCCATCGAATACGCCGCGAGCAAGGGTGTTGTGTGGTTTGCATTCGATAGCATCGAGGAACTGCGCAAGATTCACTCGGTCGCGCCGCATGCCAAACTTTACCTGCGTATCGACACGCCGAATATCGGCAGCGACTGGCCGCTGTCCGGGAAGTTCGGCGCCAAGTTGCGGGAAGTGGACGCGATTATCGACGCCGCCGCAGAACTCGGTGCGGACCTCTGCGGCGTGACGTTTCATGTCGGGTCACAGTGCCGCAATGCCGAGAACTGGCGCGTCGCCATCGATAATGCGAAACGGATTTTCTGCAACATGCGGCTCAAGGGCCTGGTGCCGAAACTGCTCAACATCGGTGGCGGCTTTCCGGTGCGCCTGACCAAGCCGATTCCTTCGGTGGAAGTCATCGGCACGGTCGTCAACGAGTCGATTGCCGACCTCGGCGACGATATTCGTGTCGTTGCCGAGCCGGGACGCTATCTGGTATCGGATTCGGCCTGTTTCGTTTGCCGTGTGATCGGTGCCTCGCGACGCGGCGACGAGCGCTGGTTGTATCTGGACGCCGGTATGTTCGGCGGTCTGCTGGAAAGCACCCAGGGACTGCAGTTCGAGCTCGAGTCGGACCGCAAGGGGGCGCTGGTGCCCTGGCATGTCGCCGGGCCGACTTGTGATTCGGTGGACGTGCTGATGAAAGACCAGATGCTGCCTGAAGATCTGCGTGACGATGATTTCATCTACTTCCCCAACGCAGGGGCGTACACGACCGCTTACGCGAGTACCTTCAACGGCTTTCCGTTGCCCGACGTGCGCTTCGTATAGCGAGAATTGTCCGGATGGCAGAAGGCGGAAGACACTGTCTTCCGCCTTTTTCTTTGGCTCGCACCTCGACCCGATGGCCCGTGCGTTTACTCTGTGGCCTTGCGATCCAGTGTGACGAAGCGGTATTCGAAACCGTTTCCGGACGCCTCGCCGGGCTGCTGCGCCGACTCGCGCCATTGCGCCGGATCGATTTGCGGGAACAGCACGTCGCCGTCGAAATCCTTGTCGATCTGTGTGAGCTCGATCCGGTCGGCAATCGGCAGCGCCGCCTGATAAATCTGCTGGCCGCCGATGACGAACACCTTGTCGGCGCCGGCAGTCATTTCCAGTGCCGCGGCCAGGGAAGTGGCCGTCTCGACGCCCTCGATCGCAAGATCCGGCTGGCGGCTGATGACGACATTCCTTCTTCCGGGCAAAGCGCGACCGATGGAGTCATAGGTCTTGCGCCCCATGACTATGGGGTGGCCCATGGTGAGACTGCGAAACCGTTTCAGGTCTTCGGGCAGCCGCCACGGGAGCGCGCCGTCTTTGCCGATGACGCGGTTGCGCGCCATGGCGACGATCAGAACGACCTTCGGGTTTCTGCTTCCGGCGGCACCGGATCCGGCGGTCACACCGCCACCGGCGCCTTTATCGCGGGGTGGGGGTCGTAGCCGACCAGACTGAAATCGTCGTACTGGAAATCGAACAGGCTGGTCACGTCGGGGTTGATGACCATGCGCGGGAGCATTCTCGTTTGTCTGGACAACTGCTCGCGCGCCTGGTCCAGGTGATTGAGGTAGAGGTGGCAATCACCGAAGGTGTGCACGAAATCGCCCGGCTTGAGGCCGCACACCTGGGCAACCATCATGGTGAGCAGCGAATAGGAGGCAATGTTGAAGGGCACGCCGAGGAAGAAGTCGGCGCTGCGCTGATACAACTGGCAGGACAGCCTGCCGTCGGCGACGTAGAACTGGAAAAAGGCGTGACAGGGAGCGAGCGCCATGCGGTCGATGTCCGCGACATTCCAGGCCGATACGATCAGGCGACGCGAATCGGGATTGCGGCGGATCTCTTCCAGCACCTTGCTGATCTGGTCGATGTGCCGACCGTCCGCTGCCGGCCATGAGCGCCACTGGTGGCCGTAGACCGGGCCGAGTTCACCCTGTTCGTCTGCCCACTCGTCCCAGATGGTGACGCCGTGTTCCTTCAGGTAGGCGATGTTGGTGTCGCCTTTCAGGAACCACAGCAGTTCGTGAATGATCGATTTGAGGTGAACTTTCTTGGTTGTCAGCAGGGGAAAGCCTTGCTGCAGATCGAATCTGAGTTGCGCGCCGAATACGCTGAGTGTTCCGGTGCCGGTGCGGTCGGCTTTGTTGGTTCCCTCGTCGAGGATATGCTGCATCAAGTCTAGATATTGGCGCATGTGAGGTTCGCGAGAAGTTAAGGCGGCAGGCGGATGGCCGAACGCCCGTGAGTTTAAATTAATTTGCCGGCAGCGTTCGCGGCGGTTCGGAACGCGTTTGCTGTGTGCTACACTTCCTTCGAAAATTCAAAGAGTTCCGATAATCCAGAAAGTACTTTAATGTCGGGCAACACGTTAGGAAAACTGTTCTGTGTGACGTCGTTTGGCGAAAGCCACGGACCGGCGATCGGTTGCGTCGTTGACGGCTGCCCACCGGGGCTCGAACTGAGCGAAGCCGACATCCAGCGCCAGCTGGACCGGCGCCGGCCGGGTACGTCCCGGCATGTCACCCAGCGGCGCGAACCCGATAGCGTTGAGATCCTGTCCGGCGTGTTCGAGGGCAAGACAACGGGCACGCCGATCGGGCTGCTGATTCGCAACGTCGACCAGCGCTCTCGTGACTACGGCAACATCGCCGACACGTTCCGGCCGGGGCACGCCGATTACACCTACTGGCAGAAGTACGGCGTTCGCGATTACCGCGGCGGCGGCCGGCAGTCGGCGCGCGAGACGGCAGTACGCGTTGCCGCCGGGGCGATCGCGCGCAAGTGGCTGGGCGAGCGCTACGGCATCGCCATTCGCGGCTACATGGCACAGATTGGCCCGATAGAGATCGCTTTCAAAACCTGGGATTCGGTCGATCAGAATCCGTTTTTCTCTCCCGATCCGGACATCGTTCCGGAGCTCGAAGCGTTCATGGACCGGTTACGCAAGTCCGGTGATTCCTGCGGTGCGAGAATATCGGTCATCGCCTCCGGTGTGCCGGTGGGGTGGGGGGAGCCGGTCTACGACAAGCTCGATTCGGATATCGCCTACGCGCTGATGAGTATCAATGCGGTAAAAGGCGTTGAAATCGGGGCCGGTTTCTCGGCGATCTCGCAGAAGGGCACCGAGCACAGCGACGAAATGTCGCCTCAGGGTTACCTGAGCAACAATGCCGGCGGGATACTGGGCGGCATATCGACGGGGCAGGACATCGTGGCCAGCATCGCGGTGAAGCCGACCTCGAGTATTCGCCTGGACCGGCGTTCGATTGACAAGGCCGGCAAGCCGGTGATCGTGAACACCCACGGACGTCATGACCCGTGTGTGGGCATCCGGGCAACACCGATCGCAGAGGCGATGCTGGCGCTGGTGCTGGCAGATCATGCCCTGCGGCATCGGGCGCAGAATGGCGATGTCGCGACGGCCACGCCACAGATTCCCGCGCAGGCTTCGCAGGAAGACATCGACAAGCTGCGCGCCGCGGCCTCCCTGGAAAACCCGGACGCGGACGAGGCCTGACGCGTTTCTTGCGCGGGTACTCGTTGCGCGGCGCACCCTTTGCGCCGAATTGCGCGTAATTTTCCTGACGCGCGACCTGTTCGCACAAACGTTCTGAAGTAACCTTCCCGGCAATGACGCGCGGCTCTCTATATTTCCGGTTGTCCAGTTTCTATCTGTGGTATTTCGCCTTTGTCGGCGCATACGGGCCGTATTTCGCGCTTTATCTGCAGGACCGGGGCTTCGAGCCGTTTCGCATTGCCGTGCTGATGGCGGTTGGCCCGGTCGCACGAATTTTCGTTCCGAATTTCTGGGGGTGGCTGGCGGACCGTTTCCGGTCACGCGACCGTATTCAGCGCACGCTCGCGTTCATCACGCCGTTTGTCGCGGCGGGGTTGTTGCTGCACCCCGGATTCTCCGGGTTGCTGGGCCTGCTAATCGTGTGGAGCCTGTTCTGGTCCGGGCTGCTGCCCCTGGTGGAGGCAGGCACCATGACTTTGTTGCGTGCACGCATGGGCGTCTATGGGCGTATCCGCCTGTGGGGCTCGATCGGTTTTATCGTAGTCGTGGTGGCCGGCGGGTACCTGTTTGATGCCGTTGGGGTCGGCGTGCTCGAAGTGGTGATCGTGGTCTTGCTGGTCCTGACGTCGGTGACGGTGTTTGCGTTGCCCCGTGACCGCAGCAGACCGGGTCAGCGGCAGTCAGGATCGATCGGTGCCGTGCTGCGCCAGCCAGGCGTGATCGGCATGATTGCGGGTTTTTTTCTGATGCAGGTGGCGCACGCGCCTTACAACACCTTCTACTCGATCTACCTGGTCGATGCGGGCTACTCGAAGATGTCCATCGGCTGGTTATGGGCGCTCGGCGTGATCGCGGAGATCGTGCTGTTCATGTGGCTGCCGCAACTGATGCGCAGATGGCGCCTCGAACAAATTCTGGTGGCCTGTTTCTGTTTTGCCATTGTGCGCTTTCTGTTGATCGCATGGGGCGTCGGCAGCGTGACGGTGCTGGCGGTTGCGCAGCTGATGCACGCGATGACGTTTGGTGCATTTCACGCCGCGGGCGTGGCGGCAACCCACCGGGTATTCAGCGGCGAATTGCGCTCGCGCGGACAGGCGCTGTATTCGAGCCTTGGCTACGGCGCCGGAGGGGCGATCGGTACACTTGCGGCCGGCTACGCCTGGGAGAATCTTGGTGGTGCGCTGACATTTTCGCTGTCGGCCGTGGCGGCGCTGGCCGCGCTGCTCATGGTGCGCAACAGCTTGCCCCGTTTCCATTAACCCCGGTCCCGATCAGGGCCGGAACCGCACGCCCGCTATGTCATAATTTCGGTTTCCCGAAATCCGGTTCAACCGTTTCCTTGCAACCATTCTCGCAACGATAATGCCGCAGACACTCTACGACAAACTTTGGGATAGCCATGTAGTCCGCACAGAACCGGACGGAACGGCCTTGATTTACATCGACCGGCATCTGGTGCACGAGGTGACGAGCCCGCAGGCCTTTGAGGGGCTGAAGCTGGCGCATCGCAAGCCGTGGCGGATGGATTCGGTGGTGGCTACGGCCGACCACAATACGCCGACAACGGACTGGGACAAGGGCATCGAGGATCCGATTTCGCGCTTGCAGGTCGAAACGCTGGACGCCAACATCAGTGAGTTCGGTGCCAAGGCCTACTTCCCGTTTCTCGACCGGCGCCAGGGCATCGTGCACGTGATCGGGCCCGAGCAGGGCGCCACGCTGCCGGGCATGACGGTCGTGTGCGGCGATTCGCACACCAGCACGCACGGCGCCTTTGCCTGTCTTGCGCACGGCATCGGAACGTCGGAGGTCGAGCACGTGCTCGCCACGCAGTGCCTGGTACAGAAGAAAATGAAAAACATGCTGGTCGAGGTCGATGGCAGTCTCGGCCGCGGCGTCACGGCAAAGGACATTGCGCTGGCCTTGATCGGGCAGATCGGCACGGCCGGCGGCACCGGTTATGCCATCGAGTTTGGCGGCAGTGCTGTGCGTGGTCTCTCCATGGAAGGACGCATGACCCTTTGCAACATGGCAATCGAGGCCGGTGCGCGCGCCGGGATGGTTGCCGTTGACGACGCGACGATCAATTACCTCAAGGGCCGCACCTTTGCCCCAGAGGGAGCAATGTGGGATCAGGCTGTGCGTTACTGGCGCACATTGAGAAGCGACGACAATGCCGCGTTCGACCTCGTGGTACGTTTGAGCGGCTCTGAAATCAAGCCACAGGTGACCTGGGGCACCTCGCCGGAAATGGTGATCCCCGTTGACGGGCGCGTCCCCGATCCGGAAAAAGAGCGCGACGAGGTGAGGCGCGAGGGTATGGAGCGCGCGCTGGTTTACATGGGCCTGGAGCCGAACATGGCGGCAAGCGATATCAAGATCGACAAGGTGTTCATCGGTTCCTGCACAAATTCGAGAATCGAGGATTTGCGAGCCGCTGCCGAAGTGGTCAAGGGTAAACATGTGGCACCGACCGTGAGGCTGGCGATGGTGGTGCCGGGTTCGGGACTGGTGAAAGAGCAGGCCGAGAAAGAAGGACTGGACCGCATATTTTCGGAAGCGGGCTTTGAATGGCGACAGCCCGGGTGTTCGATGTGTCTGGCGATGAACAACGACCGGCTTGAGCCGGGTGAACGCTGTGCGTCCACCTCGAACCGCAATTTCGAAGGCCGGCAGGGAGCGGGCGGGCGCACGCACCTCGTCAGCCCGGCAATGGCCGCCGGTGCCGCGATTGCCGGGCACTTCGTCGACGTGCGCTCTGCACGCTGATGGTTGAGAAGAGAAACTGACCATGGAAAAATTCACCCGCCTCGAAGGTCTCGTAGCACCGCTGGACCGGGCCAACGTCGATACCGACGCAATCATTCCCAAGCAATTCCTGAAATCGATCAAACGCAGCGGTTTCGGGGTGAACCTGTTCGATGCATGGCGGTTCCTCGATCATGGCGAGCCCGGAATGGAACTCGCGAGCCGCCAGCCGAATCCGGATTTTGTACTCAACCAGCCGCGCTACAAGGGCGCGAGTATCTTGCTGGCGCGCAAGAATTTCGGCTGTGGTTCTTCCCGTGAGCACGCGCCCTGGGCGTTGGGTGATTACGGTTTCAAGGCGATGATTGCGCCGAGTTACGGCGAAATCTTCTATAACAATTCCCTGAAGAACGGCCTGCTTCCGATCGTGCTGACCGAGGTGGAGGTCGACAGCCTGTTTCATGATGTCGAGGCGTTTCCCGGTTTCAGGCTGGTCATCGACCTGGAACAACAAACCGTTTCGACGATGGACGGCAGCAAGGTTTTCCGGTTCCAGATCGATCCTTCGCGCAAGCACTCCCTGGTGCACGGACTGGACGAGATCGGCACGACCTTGCAGCATGCGGACGAAATCAGGGCGTTCGAAGACAAACACAAGTCGCGTCAGCCCTGGCTTTTTTCCTAGCCCGTCACCGGCGTTTGTGACAACGCCGGTTTGAACAACATTCTGCGATCGCGGCAACAGGTGCCGTTGTTCAGCAATAACGTACCCAGACAGGATGATTATGAAAATTGCAGTTCTTCCCGGAGACGGAATCGGCCCGGAAATTGTCGGACAGGCGCTTCGGGTCGTCGATCGCCTGCGCAGCGACGGCCTCGACCTGGAAATTGAGCAGGCGCCGATCGGCGGCGCGGGTTATGACGAGCAGGGTGACCCGCTCCCGGCGGCCACGCTCGATCTGGCGAAGTCGGCGGACGCTGTTCTGCTCGGCGCCGTCGGCGGTCCCCGGTACGACCAGTTGCCGCGACAAGCGCGGCCTGAACAGGGTTTGTTGCGGATCCGCAAGGAACTCGGACTGTTTGCCAATCTGCGCCCGGCGCTGGTGTACAAGGAACTGTCCCGTGCGTCGTCCCTCAGGGCAGAACTGGTCGAAGATCTCGATCTGATGATTCTGCGCGAACTGACCGGCGACATCTATTTCGGTCAGCCGCGCGGTCAACGCAAGACCGACAGCGGCGAGCGGGAAGGTTTCGACACGATGCGTTACAGCGAATCCGAAATTCGCCGTATTGCCCACGTCGCGTTCGGGATTGCGGGAAAACGTAACCGCAAACTGTGCTCCGTCGATAAGGCCAACGTTCTCGACACCAGTATCTTGTGGCGTGAGGTGGTAACAGAGGTAGGAAAGGAATATCCCGACGTCGAACTCACTCATATGTATGTAGACAATGCGGCCATGCAACTGGTGCGCGCTCCCAAACAGTTTGACGTGATGCTCACCGGGAACATGTTTGGAGACATCCTCTCGGACGAGGCGTCGATGCTCACCGGGTCGATCGGGATGCTGCCCTCGGCCTCTCTGGACGCGAATAAAAAGGGACTGTACGAACCGATTCACGGTTCGGCGCCGGACATCGTCGGAAAGAATCAGGCGAATCCGTTGGCGACCATACTGTCGGTGGCGATGATGTTGCGGTACACCTTTGCCATGGACGAGGCCGCGCAGCGCGTCGAGAATGCGGTGCGGACGGTCCTCGGACAGGGGCTGCGGACGCCGGACATATTTGAAGCCGGAACAACCAGGATCGGCACTACGCAAATGGGCGATGCGGTGGTGGCCGCGCTCTAGCCTTCGCGGCGGCGCTCAAGGGTTCTCCGGTCAGTCACAGGAATGGATTGAGGACAAGGAAATGATGAAAGTCGGAATCGTGGGTTGGCGCGGCATGGTTGGATCGGTGCTTATGCAGCGCATGCAGGCTGAAGGCGATTTTGACCTGATCGATCCGGTCTTTTTCAGTACATCGCAGGCGGGTGAGCGCGGCCCCGACGTTGGCAAGGGCGTGGCGCCTCTCAAGGACGCAAACAACGCCGACGAACTGGCGCAGATGGAGGCGATCATTTCCTGCCAGGGGGGAGACTACACGCGGGCGGTGCATCCGGCGCTCAGGAAAGGCGGCTGGTCAGGCTACTGGATTGACGCTGCCTCGGCGCTGCGGATGAACCCGGACGCGGTCATTGTCCTGGATCCGGTCAATCTCGGTGCGATCGAACATGCGATCGAAAACGGCGGAAAGGACTTTATCGGTGGTAACTGCACCGTGAGCCTGATGCTGCTTGCCATGCACGGACTGTTTCGGGAAGGGCTGGTCGAGTGGTTGACGGCGATGACCTATCAGGCGGCTTCGGGCGGCGGCGCGCAACACATGCGCGAACTGGTGGCGCAGATGGGCTACACGCATGCTGCGGCAGAAGCGCTGCTGAACGATCCCGACGCATCGATACTCGATATCGACGACACGGTTGCCGGTGCGCTGCGCTCGCCGCAATTGCCGGCGGCGAACTTCGGAGTGCCGCTGGCGGGAAGCCTGATTCCCTGGATCGACCAGGACCTTGGCGACGGACAAAGCCGTGAAGAATGGAAGGCGAGTGCCGAAGGCAACAAGATACTCGGGCGTGAATCCAATCCGTTGCCGATCGATGGGGTGTGCGTGCGCATCGGAGCGATGCGGTGCCATAGTCAGGCGCTGACTTTCAGGCTGTCGCGTGACCTGCCGATCGCGGAAATCGAGGGCCTTCTGGACCAGGCGAACGAGTGGGTGCGGGTGATCCCGAACCGGAAGGAAGACACCATCCGCAAACTGACGCCGGCGGCCGTAACCGGCACCATGTCCATCCCGATCGGGCGGCTACGCAAGCTACCGATGGGTGGCGAGTACCTCACGGCATTCACCGTTGGAGACCAGCTTCTCTGGGGCGCCGCCGAACCGCTGCGGCGAATGTTGCAAATTCTTCTGAAGCAGGCATGACTTCCGCTTGTAAGAAGAATCCCCGAAAACCGATTTTCGGTTAAAAAAAAGGGGAGTTACGGGACAAACCAATAGGGTACGTTAGCTTGCATGTCTAACTACATGATGTTACTTTAATTGGTGACTTTTAAAACATTATCCAGGGTGGGCGCTTTGAGAAGGATTTCCACGTGTGCAGTGGTCGCCGGCGCGTTCATCGCCGTGGCGAGTCTGCAGTCATACGCCGCTGGCCTCGGGCGCTTGGAAGTGAAGTCGGTACTCGGTGAACCGTTGCGGGCAGAAGTTGCCGTGTCAGCCAAGCCCGACGAGGTCCGCTCGCTTCAGGCGCGCCTTGCCTCCCCAAGCGCCTATGAGGCCGCGGGGCTTGTCTATACCGATATCGTTTCCCAGCTTTCCGTCACCTTGAGGAAGGATGACGGTAGTGAGCCTTCACTTACCGTTACCTCGTCAGGGCCCATCAACGAGCCTGTGGTCGATTTGCTACTCGAATTGACCTGGTCGTCGGGTCGGGTGACGCGTGAGTACACAGCGTTCATCGATCCTCCTTTTATTGTCGCCGAACGCGAAAAGCGGCGCGTCGAGGAGGAGAAGGCCGCCGCGGACGCCGCGCGGGCAGCGCGCGGCGCCGAAACGCGACCCGCCGAGGTTCCGGATGCGCCGACCCCGCAACCGCTGCCATCGACGGTTGCCGAAGGCACTGCACCCGAAGGACAGGTCGCGCAAGAAGAGACGGTTGCCGGGGACGAAGAGCAGATGTCCGCCGAGGCAACCGAGACCGTTTCCGAGATGGAAACGGAGCAAGCGCAGGTAGCCGAGCCAACATCAGGAACAGTGGAGACAATTGGCGGGACTGATCCCACTCTGTTTACGGCGGCGCCCACGGTATCGGCCCCGGTCGACACTGCAATGGCGACGGATGAGTACGGTGCGGAATCAGACATCGGTGTGATTCGCGGCGATACGCTGTCCAGCATCGCTCTTGCCAGGAAACCCGAAGGCGTCACATTGGAACAGATGCTTGTGGTGCTGTTCCGAAACAATCCGGAGGCGTTTTCCGGCAACAACATGAACCGCCTGCGCACCGGCAAGGTCATCCGTTTGCCGAATCCGGCTGAGTATTCGCAGCTGAACGTGAAGCAGGCCAGGGAAGAGGTGCGTGTTCAGTACGCTGACTGGAACGCCTACCGGGAGCGTGTCGCGGCTGCCGCGATGCAACAGCCGGCTGCCGAGCAACCGGCGCAGCAAGCGGCGGCGGGTACTGTCACCCCCAGAATTGAAGACCGGGCGCCTGCTGCTGATGGATCGTCTTCCGAAGTCGTGAAGTTGTCCCGTGGCGAGCCGGCGGCGGCTGGCCAGAGTAGTGGCCAGGCCAACGTCAAGGCGCTCGAGGAGCAACTGGTCGCCAGGGAAAAGGCACTGGAAGAGTCGAACGCGCGCGTCGCGCGTCTGGAAAAGATCATCGAAGATTTGCAGAAGCTGGCCGAAGTCGAGAACGAGGGCATGGCCCAGGTTCAGTCGCAAGCGGCCACTGCGAAGCAGGCTCCGAAGGAAGTGAAGGAACCTGAGGCAGCGCCGGCGAGTGCACCTCAACCGGCGCAGGCACCTGCTCCGGCAGCGCAGCCCGCCAAACCGGAGCAGGCACCTCAGGTTGCAGCGGCCGGAAGCCAGGCCAGCGCGCCCGCTACGGCACCATCATCCGGTGCCCCGGCAGCCAGCCCGGCAAAAGCGCCGCCACCCGCCAATCCGCCACAACGACGTGCGCCACCGCCACCGCCTCCAGCGCCGAGCCTGATCGATCAGGCCATGGAACAGCCATACCTGCTGGCTGTGCCGGTTGTGGTCCTCTTGCTGATCGGTTTCGGGGTCTCCCGAATGAGAAAACGCAAGCGCGAGGCGAAATCCGGCGCTGAAGAGGCTGCGCCTGCCGGTCGCGATGACACAAACGGCAAGGTAGCCGCATCGCAAACGTTCTCTCCGGGCCGCACGGATGCCGGAGGGGGGGCGAGCCGGGCAGCCGATAGCGACGAGGTCGACCCGCTCGAAGAGGCAGAGATCTTCCTGGCATACGGCCGCGATGCCCAGGCCGAAGAACTGCTCAAGGAAGCGCTGGAATCGCACCCCGCGCGCTACGAGATACACGGCAAGCTGGCGGAAATCTACTCCAAGCGTGGCGACAAAAAGGCATTCGAGACGATTGCTCGCGACGTGCAGCAAGGCACCGGAAGTCAGGGCGACGTCTGGGCGCGCATTGTTGCGCTCGGTTATGCGCTTGATCCGGCCAATCCGCGTTACGCGGAAGGCAAGTCAGCTGGCGAGGACTTTGACGATGCATCTTCGCGCACGACGGGCCTGACTTCGACCACGGACCGTATCGATTTCGAGGTCGGACTGGGAGGAGGGACCGACAGCGGTCCAACCGATTTCGATCCGTCTGAAAGTACCGGCTTCGATGCCGGTGCGGAACCGGACCCAGACGCGACCATCGACGAGTCGTTCGCGATCGACAACGATCCAACGACCATTCAGATACGCTCCAACGCGCGTCTGACGGAAACCGACCTGGACCTGAGTTCCGACGCCGGGCTTACCGCAACCGACCTCGATCTGAGCGCCGAACTGCCCGACCTCGGTGGCGGTGAAACCGCGGACGAAGACGAGACCATGGACCTCAGCATGGATGCTGGCACCGAGGCCGAGGCGGGCAAAGACGATGATGCCGGGCTCGAATTCAACATGGACGGGATATCATTCGGCTCCGGCAGTGACGACGAGGACCAGACGAAGCCAGGCTCATACTCTTCGGATATGCCCGCGCTCGACCTGTCGGGAATCAGCCTGGACCTTGATGGAGCCTCGGGATCCGCGTCCGGCTCAGGGGACAAGGACGAAAAGTGGTACGAAGTCCAAACCAAGTTTGATCTCGCCAAGGCGTACCAGGAAATGGGCGACAAGGACGGCGCCCGGGAAATCCTTCAGGAAGTCATCACAGAAGGCGATTCCGAGCAAAAGGCCGCCGCCGAGTCAGTGCTCGCGTCGCTCGACTGAGCGGACCAGGCCGCGCTCGCCCCTTTTTTTGGCGGCGAGCGCTGAAGCCGCTTCACCCGACGCCTTTCACAAATGCGCGTAGCGCTCGGAATCGAATACGACGGCGCGGCATTCTGCGGCTGGCAGACGCAGCCCGGTGGCTGCGGCGTGCAGGATGCCCTCGAAGGCGCGCTGAGTGAGGTTGCGGCGCATGAAACCAGAACGGTTTGTGCCGGCCGGACCGATGCGTGCGTGCATGCCGTATCTCAGGTTGCTCACTTTGACACCGAAGCAAAGCGCCCGATCAGTGCGTGGGTACGGGGCGTCAACGCCGTACTTCCCGACGCTGTCGCTGTGCGCTGGGCACATGAAGTCAGCAGTGAGTTTCACGCGCGTTTCAGCGCGACCAGCCGGCGCTACCGGTACTTCCTTCTGAATCGTCCCCAGCGACCCGGGCTGTTCGGGCAGTATGTCGGCTGGTTCCATGCCCATCTCGACGCGGAGCGGATGCAATACGCGGCACGGGCGCTGGTTGGCGAGCATGATTTCAGCGCGTTTCGCGCGGCCGATTGCCAGGCAAAAAACCCGGTCCGGACAGTTCGTGAACTGCGCGTGGATCGCCGCGGCGATGTGGTCTGTTTCGACATTACCGCGAACGCTTTTTTGCAGCATATGGTCAGGAACATCGTCGGCGCGCTGGTCTATGTGGGGTGCGGCCGACAGCAGCCCGAGTGGATTGGCCAGATACTCGCGCAGCGCGACCGGACGCGCGCAGCGCCGACGTTTTCCCCGAATGGTCTATATTTGAATTCTGTCGGTTATGCCGCACATTGGGGCCTGCCGGACGTTCCGGCGGATACGCCAGCGAACATTCTGCTGGCCGCATCGGAGTGACCCGGCGTTCGGATTGAATATGGTTACATTGGTCAAAATCTGCGGACTAACCCGCGTCGGGGATGCAAAGACGGCGGCGCGCCTCGGTGCCCAGGCCATTGGCGTCGTGTTGTATCCGAAAAGCCCCCGCTATGTAACCAATCGCCAGGCGAGAAGCATTGTTGACGCCTTGCCGCCCTTCGTCACCCCGGTCGCGTTGATGGTCAACCCGACCGGAGAGGAGGTGGAGACTGCGATCAGGGAAGTTCGTCCGGCGCTGCTGCAGTTTCACGGTGAGGAAACGCCGGAATTTTGCGGCCGGTTTTCACTCCCTTATATCAAAGCCTTGCGGGTCGGGCCCGAGACGGATTTGCTACAATACGCCGGCGATTACGCTGCTGCGAAAGGCCTGCTGCTCGATGCATTCGTCGAGGGAGCGAGAGGCGGTACCGGTACGACCTTCGACTGGAGTGTGATTCCGACCGGGTTTCCCCTGCCCCTGGTACTGGCGGGGGGGCTCGATGCGTCGAATGTGGCGGAGGCAGTCCGCCGGGTGCGGCCCTGGGCTGTTGACGTGAGCAGCGGCGTGGAGGTTGGAAAAGGTTTGAAAGACGCGGCCAAGATGGCCGCCTTCATTCGAGGAGTTAGAGATGCAGATGTATGAGGCTCTTCGAGCCTACAATCTCCCGGACGAGCACGGTCACTTCGGCACCTACGGCGGTGTCTTCGTCGCCGAAACGCTGGTCTATGCATTGGAAGAGTTGCGCAAGAATTATGCGACATTGCGCGAGGACCCGCAGTTTCTGTCCGAGTTCGAATACGAACTGAAGCATTACGTCGGGCGGCCTTCCCCGGTTTACTTCGCCAAGCGACTCACCGAAAAAGCCGGTGGAGCGCAGATATGGCTCAAGCGCGAAGACCTGAACCACACCGGCGCGCACAAGATCAATAACACGGTAGGACAAGCCCTCCTCGCCCGACACATGGGCAAGAAGCGCGTGATCGCGGAAACGGGAGCCGGCCAGCATGGCGTGGCTTCGGCGACGGTTGCCGCGCGCTACGGCATGGAGTGCGTCGTCTACATGGGTTCGGAGGACGTCAAGCGACAGGCAAGCAACGTCTACCGGATGAAATTGCTGGGCGCTACCGTTGTACCCGTCGAGAGCGGGTCGAAAACGCTAAAGGATGCGCTCAACGAGGCGATGCGCGACTGGGTGACCAATGTCGAAACCACGTTTTACATCATTGGAACTGTCGCCGGCCCCCACCCTTATCCGATGATGGTGCGCGATTTCAATTCGGTCGTGGGGCGCGAGTTGCGCACCCAGATGCCGGAGGAAACCGGACGCCAGCCCGATGCGATCATTGCGTGCGTCGGCGGCGGTTCGAATGCGATGGGCGCTTTCTATCCGTATATCGAAGACGAGGCGGTGCGGCTCATAGGTGTCGAGGCAGCCGGCTACGGCATCGAAACCGGCCAACACGCTGCCACGCTATGCGCCGGCAAGCCGGGCGTGCTGCATGGCAACCGCACTTACCTGATGCAGGACAGTAACGGCCAGATCACGGAGACGCATTCGATCTCGGCCGGCCTCGACTATCCCGGCGTGGGTCCCGAACACGCATGGCTCAAGGACAGCGGGCGCGCCGAGTACGTCGCGGTGGACGACAAGGAAGCGCTACAGGCATTTCATACGCTGACGCGAACCGAAGGGATCATGCCGGCACTGGAGTCGGCCCATGCAATTGCCTACGCCATGAAACTGGCGCCGCAGATGGCAAAAGATGCCATATTGCTGGTTAACCTTTCCGGCCGCGGCGACAAGGATATGCATACGGTTGCGGAGGCTTCCGGCATCACGTTGTAGTAACTGGACTGAATGGATCGAACCGGATTCGAACCGACTGTCGCTCGCTTGTAATCGGTCCGGCCCGGCAAAGAAGCAGAACGGTGGAGAATCCGGGGTCGGACAGAAGATCCTGGTCAATAAAAAATGAGCGTCGCCAATTTCCGGAGGCAATGACGGGAGGCGCTACGCGAACTCGAATAACTGCGTTAACCCAGTAACAAGAACTATGTCGCGTATCAGTGCAACCTTTGAGAAATTGCGGCTGGCGAACAGGAAAGCGTTGATTCCGTTTGTCACCGCCGGTGATCCGAGTGCAGAGCTTACCCCCGCCATCATGCACGGATTGGTCGATGCCGGTGCGGACATCATCGAACTCGGCGTGCCGTTCTCGGACCCGATGGCTGATGGCCCGACCATCCAGCGCGCGAGCGAACGCGCACTCAAGCAGGGTGTCGGGCTGCGTGACGTGCTGAAGATCGTCGCGCAGTTCCGGAAAACGGACGAGCAGACGCCGGTTGTCTTGATGGGCTACGCAAATCCGATCGAGGCGTTGGGTTATCGGGATTTCGCGCAACAGGCGCGCGAGGCGGGAGTGGACGGCGTACTGGTGGTGGATTACCCGCCGGAAGAGAGTTCCGAATTGACAACACTGCTGAAGTCCAGCGGCATCGATTCGATTTTTCTGCTTGCGCCGACCACGCTGGAAAGTCGCATGGACGCTGTCGCGCGAAACGCGAGCGGCTATGTCTATTACGTGTCGCTCAAGGGTGTGACCGGCGCGTCGCATCTCGACCTTACCGAGGTTGCAAAGAAGGTTCCGCAAATTCGCTCTCACGTCAAACTGCCGATCGGGGTCGGGTTTGGTATCCGTGACGGCGAGACGGCCCGCGCTGTTGCGGATTTGTCGGATGCGGTTGTCATCGGTAGCCGCCTCGTGGAGGAAATCGAGAAATCAGCCCCGGAAGACGTGGTCAGGCGCGTCGGGGCGCTGATTAGCGACATTCGCCGGGCGATGGACGCGCATTGATGAAGATAAGGCCGCCACAGCCATGAGCTGGCTACAAAAACTGCTACCGCCGAAAATCAAGCGTAGCGCTTCCGGCAGCGCCAGAAAGGCGGTGCCCGAGGGATTGTGGAGCAAGTGCCAGCGCTGTGAAACGGTGCTCTATCGCGCGGAGCTGGAAAAGAATCTGAATGTTTGTCCGAAATGCGGTAATCACGACCGCCTTGGCGCGCGGGAGCGCCTCGATTTAACTCTCGACCCGGATGGCCGTTACGAGATCGGCGCCGAGGTCGTACCGGTCGATTTTCTGAAGTTTGTTGACAGCAAGCGCTACAAGGACCGGCTCGATCAGGCGCGCAAAGACACCGGTGAAGACGATGCGCTGGTGGTGATGCAAGGCAGCGTCAAGGAAGTACCGCTCGTTTGCGCCGCGTTCGAGTTCCGTTTTCTCGGCGGTTCGATGGGCTCGGTCGTCGGCGAGCGTTTCATACGCGGCGTGCATACCTGCTGCGAGAACAATTTGCCATTCGTGTGTTTTTCGGCGAGCGGTGGCGCGCGCATGCAGGAAGGACTTACCTCGTTGATGCAGATGGCCAAGACGACTGCGGCACTGACCAGGTTGTCGGCGGCGAGACTGCCCTTCATTTCGGTGCTGACCGATCCCACCATGGGCGGTGTGTCGGCCAGCTTTGCCCTGATCGGCGATGTCATTATTGCCGAACCTGGCGCCTTGATCGGTTTTGCCGGCCCGCGCGTCATCGAGCAAACGGTGCGGCAGACGTTGCCCGAAGGTTTCCAGAGGGCTGAGTTCCTGCTCGAGCACGGTGCGGTGGACATGATTGTGGATCGTCGCAACATGCGCGACAGGCTGGCGAACCTCATCACGCTGTTAATGCGTGTCCAGCCCAACTGAGCATTTCCCCTTCTCCCCGCTTTCCAATGTGTTGCGTTCAGGCGTATCCAGCGCTTTGAAGACGTTGTTGTCGCGTTGCTGATGTCCCGTTCTCTTTCCGAGTGGCTCGACCGGCTCGAACGCCTTCATCCCGTGGAAATCGAGATGGGTCTGGAGCGCGTCTCCGCAGTGCGTGACCGCTTGAACCTTCGTCCCGCTTTCCCGGTGATCCTGGTCGGCGGAACCAATGGCAAGGGCTCGACCTGCGCCATGCTCGAGTCGATTTATCATCGCGCCGGCTACAACGTCGGGCTCTACACATCGCCGCATCTTGTTGCGTATAACGAACGCGTCCGGGTAGGCACCCGGGAAGCCGGTGACGAGGAACTCGTTGAGGCGTTCGAACGCGTTGATTCCGCGCGAGGTGATATTTCCCTGACCTACTTCGAATTCGGCACGCTGGCGGCGCAGTTGATTTTTTCCGGCCGGATGGTCGAGTTGGCGATCCTCGAAGTCGGATTGGGCGGAAGACTGGATGCCGTCAACGTATTCGAGCCAGCCTGCTCGGTGGTGGTCAGCGTCGATATCGACCATATCGAGTATCTGGGAGGCGATCGCGAGTCGATCGGCCGGGAGAAAGCCGGTATTTTCCGTAACGGTGTTGCAGCCGTCTGTGCAGATGAAAGCCCACCCGCATCGCTTGTCGCGCATGCGCAGGCGGTGGGGGCCGATCTGCACCTGATCGGCAGGGATTTCGGCCATGCGCGCGCTGACTCCGGCTGGAATTTCTGGAGCAGCGCCGGGAAGAAGACCGGATTGCCGCTCCCGGCCCTGAACGGCGCGCGCCAGCTGGACAATGCCGCCGCGGCCTTTGAGTGCGTGCGCATCCTGCAGCCGCTATTGCCGGTTGATATGGGCGCGTTGCGCAATGGACTGATCCATGCCCGCTGTCCCGGACGATTTCAGGTGTTGCCGGGAAAACCGGAAGTCATCCTCGACGTAGCGCATAACGCGGCCGCCGCGCGCACGCTGTCGGAAAACCTTCGGCAGATGCCGTGTACAGGAAGGACCCTGGCCGTCTTCGCTGTTTTGCGGGACAAACAGATCCACGAGATCGCCTCGGCGCTGGCAGGCCAGGTCGATCGGTGGTTCGTATGCGACCTTCCGGTCGCCAGGGCAGCCCCGGCGGCAAGCGTGAGGGACGTCCTCCTGCAGCAAGCGGCATCGATGCAAGTGGATGTTTTCGACAATGTCGCAACCGGCTTCGCGGCGGCACGGGAGGCTGCCCGGGAGAATGATAGAATCCTGCTCTTCGGGTCGTTTTACACGGTAAGTCAAGCCTTGAAATCGAGCGGCACACCGGGATTGCAGGCCAGGTTCTGATCGGGACGGTCATGGCAAAAGCAATCAGCAGCGAAGAACTTCAGCTCAAAAAGCGGGCCCGACGACGCCTCGTTGGCGCTATCGCGCTCGTTCTGGTCGTTGTTATTTTTCTGCCGATGGTTCTCGATAACGAGCCCAAGCCGGTATCGGAAAACATCGCGATCAATATTCCTCCTCCACCGGACGCCAACGAACTGCCGGCCGAAGCAGACGAAACGTCTGCTGCGGATTCGTCTACGGATAATACGTCCGCAACCTCGTCCGGGTCGTTGCGCTTCACACCGGTCGAACCATCTCCCGACACGGAGCGATCCGGCGAGAAGAAACCGGAACCCGCAGCGAGCACTCCGCCGCAGCAGAAGCCGGCGGCGGTCAGTACGCCGGTCGAAAGCAAGCCTGCGCCATCTCGGTCGTCCAGCGCGGGATTTGTCGTTCAGCTGGGCGCGTTTTCCGATGCCGGCAACGCGGACCGGCTGGCGAAAACCGTGCGCGAGAGCCGGTTCGATGTGTATACGGAGGTGGTGACAACCTCGGGCGGTAAGCGCACGCGAGTGCGCGTCGGTCCGTATCCGACGCGTGCAGAGGCGGAACAGGCGCGCGATCGCCTCAAGGCGCGAAAGCTGACTTATGGGGAACCAGACATCGTCAGGTCGGATGAGCGATGAGCGTGAGGCGGGCGCTCTTCGGCAAGGCGTTTCGGTTCCGTTAGGGTCATTCCGGGAATGACCGTATTCGACTACGTATTCCTGCTGATTCTGTTTGTTTCGATGTTTATCAGCGTGATACGCGGCCTTGTTCGTGAAGTGTTGTCACTGCTTTCGTGGGTGGGTGCTTTCGTCGTTGCGAAGTTCGGTGCTCCGGTGGTGGCGGAATGGCTGTCGGGCTTCATCGCGCATCCGAAAATCCGTATCGGTTTCAGTTTCGTTCTGGTGATGGTTGCCAGCGTAATGCTCTTCAGTCTTTTGTCGCTGCAGGTGGCCAAACTCGTCAAGATGACCGGTCTCAGGGGTACCGACCGCGCGTTGGGTGCTTTTTTCGGCCTGGCCCGGGGAGTGCTTGTATCGGTTGTACTGGTTCTTGTTGCAAGCCTTACGCCGCTGCCGCAGGAACGATATTGGCGAGACGCTTTTTTCAGGTACCCGCTGGAGACGATGGCATCGTGGATGCAGCCAAGGCTGCCGTATACTGTTCAGGAGCGGATGAAATAGGGATGTCTGTCGTTCTTGCGCAGTCCTTCAAGCCCGCTAGCCGTTAGCGGACCGGCCCGGAGAATCTGATATGTGTGGACTTCTTGGTGCGGTGACAAAATCACCGGTGAATCAGTTGCTCTACGACGGCTTGCAGGTTTTGCAGCACCGCGGCCAGGACGCAGCGGGGATCGTCACCGCCGACGGCGACAATTTCCAGATGCACAAGGGTGGCGGGCTCGTCCGTGACGTGTTCCGCACCCGCAACATGCGCTATCTGTCGGGCGAGTCGGGTATCGCGCATTGCCGCTATCCGACAGCCGGTTCGGCAAGCTCGTTTGCAGAGGCGCAGCCGATGTACGTCAATTCCCCCTTCGGTATTGTGTTGGGCCATAACGGCAACCTGACCAATGCGGAACAACTCAAACACGAGCTGTTCCGTCAGGATCTTCGTCACATCAACACGAACTCCGATTCGGAAATTCTGCTCAATGTGCTGGCGCACGAACTGCAAGAAGCGTGTTCCGATCACAAGCTTGACGAGGAGGCAATCTTCAAAGCCGTTGCCGGCGTTCACAGGCGCGTCAAGGGCGCCTATGCCGTGGTGGCGATGATTGCCGGGTATGGGCTGCTCGCATTCCGTGACCCGTACGGGATACGGCCGCTGGTATTTGGTGTGGCGCGCACAGAGCAAGGCCCCGAGTATCTCGTGGCGTCCGAGAGCGTCGCGATTGACGCGCTTGGTTTCGATCTGGTCAGGGATGTCGCACCGGGCGAAGCCGTCTTCATCGACATCCAGGGGAATTTTCAAAGCCGGCAGTGTGCGACCCGGACCATGCATCGGCCGTGTATCTTCGAATACGTCTATCTTGCCCGCCCCGATTCGGTGATCGACGGCATATCGGTGTATGAGACGAGGCTGCGCATGGGCGCCAGCCTGGTGGAAAAGATGAAGCGCGAACATGCCGACCTCGACATCGACGTGGTCGTGCCGATACCGGATTCCAGCCGGCCATCGGCGATGGAATT
>Ga0209536_100000631_pt1 | contig 57270 bp, 44 predicted proteins | sample DeeMarSeWOR28_12_FD_187461 | JGI IMG/M metagenome (GOLD analysis project Ga0209536, IMG submission 187461) | Marine sediment microbial communities from White Oak River estuary, North Carolina - WOR-2-8_12 (SPAdes) (version 2) | ecosystem: Environmental > Aquatic > Marine > Intertidal zone >... | reverse complement strand
CAGCAGTCAGTTATTAAGGTACAAGTCAAAGTGCCTTAGGTGAGCTAAAGTTCATTGATATTTAAAGGTGAATAGCAACTCAACACCTCAAGCCGATTACTTTTTATTAACTTTAGTCACTTGTAATTTCGGTCACTTTATTCCCTTGAGTTCTTGACCCCAATCGTCAAAAATCAAGCAGTTCAACCTCAAAGACCAGGGTGGAATTAGGGGGGATGGGTCCCCGGCCTTGTGAGCCGTATGCCAATTGTGGCGGTATGATGAGGATTCTCTTTTCGCCTTTAGTCATATCAAGCAGCGCTTCATCCCAACCCTTTATTACCCTGCCTGTGCCAACCGGGAAGCGGATCGGTTCGCCACGGTCAACAGAAGAATCAAACTTGCGGCCGTCCAGGAACATCCCTGTATAGTGGGCGCTCACCGTATTCCCGGGACTGGGTTTGCCGTTGCCGCTGCCTGCTGCAACTACCTCATACATCATTCCTGAATCGGTTGTTTGGGCGTTGGGCCACTTCTCTTTGATCATGGCCATATCGTTTTCCCGGCTTTCTCTTTCCTTGGCTGCTTTATTTTTGTCAAGTTCACTCAGCAGTCTGTCAAATGAGGCCTGGTCAGCCTTGAAAGCTTTTGCCTTGTCACCGACTCTGATGATTTCTATGCGTGTTATGGTATCCCCCTGTTTGATATTATTGACCACATCCTGCCCTGACACTACATGGCCGAAAACCGAATGCTTGTTATCAAGCCAGGGAGTTGGAACATGGGTGATGAAAAACTGGCTGCCGTTGGTCCCGGGACCGGCATTTGCCATTGAAAGAATGCCAGGGCGGTCATGTTTCAGGCTCGGCTCGAATTCATCAGGGAAATCGTAACCAGGCCCACCCGATCCTGACCCAAGCGGACATCCCCCCTGAATCATGAAATTAGGGATTACCCGGTGAAATTTAAGACCGTCATAATAACGGCCGCTGGTCCTGCCCTTTGAATCCTTGAAGTCCTTTGTTCCTTCTGCCAAACCGACAAAATTCGTAACGGTCAGAGGGGTTTTTTCAAATTCAAGTTTTACGGTAATATCACCTTTTACAGTCATAATTTTTGCATACAAACCATCGTCAAGTTGAGTTTCAGCAGCCATGAGTTCCCCTTTTGTGCTGTTGCAGAGTGCAGTTAAAATAATAATAAGTACAAACAGGTAATGTTTCATAAACGTTCTCCTTGGTCATCCGGCAGCAGAGTGTTTCTGATTTGCCCTATTTGCCGGGAAATTATCTGCCAATCTAATTAATATTTATTAACGAACCCCATTAATGCAAGTTATGCATTGCTTACAAAGGCATAAGCCTATTGTCAAGCAAAACTAAGCTTGCGATCCGATAATTTGATTGACGAAAAAAGGGATTAAGGGTTAAATAACACGATTTTTCTTAAGTCCATAAAATTCAATTTTCAAATCAGGTAGCAAATACCGTTGCTTTACGGATTCTATCAACTTTTAGGCTGGCTGACTTTTATTATAGTATTCCCTTTTTTCCTCGTCTACAGCCTGTGTACCGGGCGGTATCGGGAAGGATTGGGACAGAGATTCGGGTTTTTGGGAGTTGCAGGGCAGAAACAGAACCAGGCCATGACCATATGGCTCCATGGCGCTTCGGTGGGGGAAGTTCTGTTGGCCAGGATATTGATAAAAGAGCTGGCCAAGATTTTACCAAAAGCTGATTTTGTCCTTTCGACAATGACAGAGCAGGGCATGTTAGTGGCCAGAAAACCGGCAGAGGTGAATGTCCGCTGTATTTATGCACCACTCGATCTTGTCGGTATGGTTGGCAGGCCAATTCAAAAAATCAGGCCTGCACTCTATATCTGCCTGGAAACAGAATTATGGCCAGCTTTTCTGTTGAAAGCCAAAAAAGCAGGCGTAAAACTTGTCCTCTTGAACGGCAGGTTAAGCGAACGTTCGTTTCAGCGTTATCAACTGGTCAAAGGGTTCATGACAGGAATTTTGTCCAGTTTTTCCATGATTTCTGTGGTCCAGCTTTCAGATGCGAAACGGTATATGATTTTGGGTGCAGAACCTGGAAAAGTAAGGGTGCTAGGCAACGCCAAGTTTGACCAAAATATGGAAAGCCTGGCTCTGGAAAGTGAGGAGAAGTATCGTTCCTGGTTGAATTTGCGTCCGGGGCAACCTCTTTTGGTTGCCGGCAGTACCCATACAGGGGAAGAGGAAATGCTGCTGTCCGTTTTCCTGGACCTGAAGAAGGCGACAGGCATGCAGGATTTAATCTGGGTTGTGGCTCCTAGGCATCTGCAGCGCTTAAATGAAGTGGAAGGCATGCTGAAGCAGAAGCAGGTTCCCTTTGAACGCTTGAGCGACGTAAAAGTTACTGAGCGCAAGGCTGATACAGTACTGGTTGATTCCGTGGGTGACCTTGCTGGCTTGTATTCGGTTGCATCTTATGTTTTCTGCGGAGGCAGTCTTGTTGAACGGGGCGGCCATAACATTATGGAAGCGGCAATCCTGGGCAAGCCTGTATTTTATGGCCCCAGCATGAGGGATTTTAGTGATGCTGCAGAACTCCTTGAGTCAGTTGGTGCAGGATTCCCGGTAAGTGGGCCAGAGGCCTTAACAGAAGCCATTCTTTACTTCATGAACCACCCTGAAGAGTATGATACTGCCTCAAGGCGGGCACGGGAAATTGCTGCCACTCAGCAGGGGGCTGCCAGAAAGCAGGCACTCCTCGTCAAAGAAGTTCTAAATCATTGAAAAATTTGGTTTTTATCTTGAAAGCACAACACTACTTTAAAAGTTTTCCAACAGAAATTTTTAAAACAGCTACCGCAAGGAAAGAGTATGAAAGCGCTTGTTGCTCTTGAGGATGGAACAATATTTGAAGGCGAGTCTTTTACCGGACCCGGGGAGGCATTTGGTGAGATTGTTTTCAACACCGGGATGACAGGATACCAGGAGATATTGACAGACCCTTCCTACAAAGGGCAGATTGTCACTATGACCTATCCCATTATCGGCAGTTACGGTATCAACACAGAAGATATGGAGTCTGCCCGCATCCAGCCGGAAGCCTTTCTGGTAAAGGAATACAATGCAATACCCAGTAATTTCCGCTCAACAAAAACCCTGGCTGCTTTTTTACAGAAATTTTCCATTTTAGGAGTTGAAGGAATTGATACACGTGCTTTAACCAAACACATACGCCAGGTTGGAGCCATGAAAGGCGTGGTATCCACCGAAACCCTGGAGCCTGAACTCTTGGTCAAGATGGCCCAGGAGTCGGAAGGACTGGTGGGCAGGGACCTGGTAAGGGAAGTAACCTGTCAAGAACCATATGGCTGGTCTGATACAGGTCCCCGCGCAGGTGAAGGATTTTCAACCGCGTCCGGCGGCAGGTACAAGGTTGTAGTTTTAGATTACGGACTTAAGTACAATCAGCTCAGGATCCTGGCCGAGAAGGGTTGCACTATCCAGGTGCTTCCTGCTGGTGCTGCACCAGCTGAAATTATGGATTTAGAACCTGATGGCATTTTCCTGTCGAACGGCCCTGGTGACCCTGCAGCGGTTGAGAGGGTGGTGGACACGGTCCGGTACCTGCTCGGCAAAAAACCTATTTTTGGTATCTGCCTCGGCCATCAGCTTCTGGGCCTGGCCTATGGCGGTACAACGTATAAGCTTAAATTCGGCCATCGTGGCTCAAATCAGCCGGTAAAAGACCTGGAAACAGGTCGTATAGAGATAACCTCGCAGAATCATGGTTTCTGTGTTGATCTGGACAGTCTTGACCCGGAAGAGGTGGAATTGACCCATGTCAATCTCAACGACGGCAGCCTGGAAGGCATGAAGCACAGGAAATTTCCGGCATTTTCGGTACAGTATCATCCCGAAAATGCTCCGGGTCCACATGATTCACTCTACCTGTTTGACCGTTTTATCGAGATGATGAAGTAGCAATTGGTCCGGTTTTAATGTTGTCATGAACCATGATCAGTAATTAAACGTTGTGCAAACATAAAAATCTCTGCTAGAAAGCCCATGCCAAAACGTACAGATATCAAAAAGATTCTTATAATCGGCTCTGGCCCCATAATTATCAGCCAGGCCTGCGAGTTCGACTATTCGGGCACGCAGGCGGTCAAAGCCTTGAAAGAGGAAGGTTATGAGGTGGTTCTGATCAATTCAAATCCAGCCACCATCATGACAGACCCTGAGTTAGCTGATAAGACCTATATTGAACCCATAACCCCTGAAATGGTGGCCAAAGTAATCGCTAAGGAGCGGCCCGATGCCCTGCTGCCGACCCTGGGCGGCCAGACTGGCTTGAATACAGCCATCAGGGTGGCGGAAATGGGGATCTTGGAAAAGTACGGCGTGGAACTGCTGGCGGCTGATATCAAGGTCATCCGCAAAGCTGAAGGGCGTGAGGAATTCCGGACCGCTATGAAGAAAATCGGCTTGAAGGTGCCTGAAAGCGCCATTGTTCACACGGTTAAGGATGCCCTCGCTGCCGCTGAAGAGATCGGTTTTCCCATTATTGTCCGGCCAAGTTTTACCCTGGGGGGCACCGGCGGCGGAGTTGCCTATAACATGCAAGAGCTAGAAATCCTTTCCGCTGCTGGGATAGATCTCAGCCTTAACAATGAGGTTATGCTGGAGCGCAGCCTCCTCGGCTGGAAGGAATTCGAGCTTGAGGTAATGCGGGATAAGAATGACAACGTGGTGATCATCTGTCCCATAGAGAATATGGATGCCATGGGGGTTCATACCGGTGATTCGGTAACGGTGGCACCTGCCCAGACCCTGACCGATCGGGAATACCAGCTTATGCGTAATGCTTCCATTGCTATTATGCGGGAGATCGGGGTCGAGACAGGCGGTTCAAATGTACAGTTTGCCGTTAATCCTGTTGACGGCGAATTGATGGTTATAGAAATGAATCCTAGGGTTTCCAGAAGTTCTGCTCTGGCTTCAAAGGCCACCGGCTTTCCCATAGCCAAGATAGCAGCCAAGCTTGCCATCGGCTACACCCTTGATGAAATACCCAATGACATTACCAGGGAGACTTACGCCTCCTTTGAACCGACCATTGACTATTGTGTGGTGAAAATACCGCGCTGGACCTTTGAGAAATTTCCCGAAGCAGAGGATATCCTCACCACAGCCATGAAATCGGTGGGCGAGACCATGGCCATCGGGCGTACCTTTAAGGAGGCCTTCCAGAAAGGGCTTCGTTCCCTTGAAATTGGCCGTATGGGGTTTGGTAATGACGGCAAGGATTCCCTTTCTTCCATGGAGGAGGCGGATCTGGAAAAAAAACTTGTCACTCCAAATTCACAGAGAATTTTCTGCCTCTATGAAGCATTGCGGCGCGGCAGGAGTGTTGAGGACCTCTATAGCCTGACCTCTATTGACCCATGGTTCCTGAACAACCTCAAGCAGCTGGTCGAGACTGAAGCGTCTATTTCAGAGGCGGGATTTCATGGTCTGACCAAGGCCTTTCTGCGCAAGATCAAGCAGCAGGGTTTCTCTGACTTTCAGATTGGACACCTCACCGGTACCACGGAAGGAGATATCCGGGAATTAAGGGTTAAACAGGAATTGATTCCTGTTTACAAACTGGTAGATACCTGCGCGGCGGAATTTGAGGCCTACACGCCGTATTATTACTCCACCTATGAGACGGAAGATGAATCCAGAATAAGCTCCACAAAAAAAGTCATGATCCTTGGCGGTGGGCCCAACCGCATCGGCCAGGGAATAGAGTTTGACTACTGCTGCGTGCATGCCTCTTTTGCCCTGAAGGAGATGGGCATAGAGTCCATAATGGTCAACAGCAATCCGGAGACTGTGAGTACTGATTATGACACCTCTGACAAGCTATATTTTGAACCCTTGACCAGGGAAGATGTCCTGAATATCATTGAGCGTGAAAAGCCTGACGGGGTTATCGTTCAGTTTGGGGGCCAGACACCGTTGAACCTGGCAGTTCCTCTGGCCGAGGCAAAGGTGCCCATTGTCGGCACGTCACCTGATTCCATTGACAGGGCCGAGGATCGGAAGCGATTCCAGCAATTTCTGCAGAAATTAAACCTGCGGCAGCCGGCTAACGGAACTGCACGCACCATGGAGGAGGCGCTGGCCATAGCCGAGCGTATCGGCTATCCGGTAGTGGTACGGCCTTCCTATGTCCTCGGTGGCAGGGCTATGCGCATTGTATACAATGAGAAGGGGATCAGAGAGTTTATGGCATCTGCCATTATTGTCTCTTCTGAACATCCGGTACTAATTGATAAATTCTTAAAAGACGCTGTGGAAATTGATGTCGATGCCATTTCCGATGGCGAGGTTACCATCATTGGCGGGATAATGGAGCATATCGAGGAGGCGGGCATCCATTCGGGAGATTCGGCCTGCGTGCTGCCGCCCCATTCCTTGTCGCCTGAAATGATAAGGGAGATCAAGGAAGCCTCAAAGGCCATGGCCCAGGAATTAAATGTAATCGGCCTGATGAATATTCAGTTTGCGGTCAAGGATAACGAGCTCTATATCCTTGAGGTTAATCCGAGGGCCTCCCGAACTGTACCTTTTGTAAGCAAGGCAACTGGTGTGCCCCTGGCAAAACTTGCGACCAAGGTGATGCTGGGCATGAAACTGGCAGATCTTGGCTTGACAAAAGAAATAGAGGTGAGCCACTGGGCTGTTAAAGAGGCTGTTTTCCCCTTTGACCGGTTTGCCAATGTTGATACACTCTTGAGTCCTGAAATGAAATCAACCGGGGAAGTCATGGGACTTGACAGTTCCGTCGGGATTGCTTTTGCCAAGTCTCAGCTGGCAGCTGGCCAGAAATTGCCGACCCAGGGAAATGTGCTTATCAGCGTGCGTGATGCTGACAAGCCTGCTGTTCTGCCGTTGGCTCGGCGTCTGCTGGACCTGGGATATTCCATTCTGGCCACCAGCGGTACAGCTGCATATTTAACTGAACACAACGTGGAATGTACCATGGTAAACAAGATATCACAGGGACGGCCACATCTGTTGGACAAGGTAAGGGACAATCAGATCCAGTGGATCATAAATACCTCAATGGGATCAAGGACCACTGAGGATTCCTATACCATCCGCCGGAGTGCCCTGGATTATCATCTGCCATATACCACCACCACCAGCGGTGCCCTGTCAATGCTGAGGGCACTGGAGACAGTGCGCGAAAAAGAGATACAGGTAAAGGCAATCCAGGAATATTTTTAGAGAACCATCTTGCGGGAAAATGGGCTGGACTTTTACAGAGTCTGAACTTATGTTTAATTGTAATCGTTTATAGGTCGGTTGTTAAATTTAATACTTTGTAAATAAACTTTTTTCAAAACAATGAACCCGGTGATGCCACCGGATGTCATACTTACTTGAAGTGGGGGTTAGATTTTGAACACATTTTACAAAAACCTGAGCATGTGGCTGGTGATCGGCTTGACCATGATTCTCCTGTTCAACCTGTTCAACAAGCCGCAGCTCCAGCATGTAGATATTTCATACAGCGATTTTATCAATAGTGTTGAGTCCGGTGCCATAACCAAGGTTGCCATTGAAGGTGATCAGATCACAGGCACTCTCAGGGGTGGCAATGATTTCCGTACCATAACACCGGACGACTCTGAACTGATCCCGATGCTGCGCAAAAACGGCGTAGACATATCGGTCAAGCAGAAGGAAGATACACCCTGGTATGTAACCATCCTGGTCTCCTGGTTCCCCATGCTGCTCCTTATCGGTGTCTGGATTTTTTTCATGCGGCAGATGCAGATGGGTGGCCGCGGTGCCCTTTCTTTCGGCAAGACGCGGGCCCGGCTCATGGAAAAAGGTGAAACAAAAGTGACCTTTAAAGATGTGGCCGGGATTGAAGAAGCCAAGGAAGAACTTTCTGAAATCATTGATTTCTTGAAGGACCCCAAGAAATTTACCCGCCTGGGCGGCAGGATCCCCAAGGGTGTGCTGCTTGCCGGCGCTCCCGGCACGGGCAAAACACTTTTGGCCAAGGCCATTGCTGGCGAGGCCGAAGTGCCATTTTTCACCATCAGCGGCTCCGATTTTGTCGAGATGTTTGTCGGTGTCGGAGCTTCAAGGGTCCGTGACCTTTTCGTCCAGGGTAAGAAGAATGCGCCCTGCATCATCTTTATAGATGAGATTGATGCTGTGGGCAGGCATCGTGGCGCAGGCCTCGGCGGTGGTCATGATGAACGCGAGCAAACCCTGAACCAGCTTCTCGTTGAAATGGACGGTTTTGAGTCCAGTGAGGGTGTCATTATTGTCGCGGCAACCAACCGGCCTGATGTTCTTGATCCGGCACTGCTTCGACCAGGCCGCTTTGACAGGCAGGTTGTGGTGCCGATCCCCGATGTAAAGGGACGCGAAAAAATTCTCGAGGTATATGGACGTAAAACAGCTGTGGCCGATAACATTGACTGGCAGGTCATTGCCAGGGGAACGCCTGGCTTTACCGGGGCAGACCTGGAAAACATGGTGAATGAGGCAGCCCTGCTGGCAGCCCGCAGTAACGATGACAAGGTCACCATGCAGCATCTTGAACTGGCAAAGGATAAGGTCATGATGGGTGCTGAGAGGCGTAGTATGATCATTACCGATAAGGAGAAAAAAATCACCGCCTACCATGAGGCAGGACATGCCCTGGTTGCCATCATGCTGCCCAATACAGACCCCATCCACAAGGTCACCATTATTCCCCGCGGCCGGGCACTTGGACTCACCCAGCAGCTTCCCATCGAGGAAAAGCATACACACTCTAAAGGTTATTTGATCAACAGGATATGCATTCTCCTGGGCGGCCGGGCTGCAGAAAGCCTGGTTTTTGACGATATAACAACCGGCGCGGGCAACGATATTGAACAGGCTACCACCTTGGCACGGAAGATGGTCTGCGAATGGGGCATGAGTGATATGGGCCCCCTGACCTACGGTAAAAAGGAAGAGCAGATATTCCTTGGCCGGGAGATAGCCCAGCATCGTGATTACAGCGAAGATACCGCCATCCGTATTGACAAGGAAGTAAAAGAGTTGGTGGAGTCAGCAAATGCGACGGCACAAAAACTACTGGCCGACAACCTCCAGGTTCTGAATGACATGGCAAATGCCCTGTTGGATAGAGAGACCATCGTGCTGGAGGATATCAAGAATATCATTGAGGCTGTTAAATCCGGCTCCAAGGAAGAAAAGGATGTCCAGCCCGGTACAGGGCTGCAGAGCGAGGATGATAAACCTGTGGCATCGGAAAGCGCAGGAACCGGATCAGGTCAATAGGATTCCGGGCTAAAGTTATCTTCCAAGATAATACGCAATAAACATGCACCTTGTATTCGGTTCCAAAGTCCGGGTCATGGGTATTCTTAATGTCACCCCGGATTCCTTTTCAGATGGCGGCCGTTTTCTTGACGCTGGCAGCATTGCCACCCAGGTTGAGTCAATGGTGCAGGCCGGGGCTGACATCATTGATGTGGGTGGCGAATCAACCCGTCCTTTTGCCGATCCTGTATCCATTGCAGAAGAACTAGATAGGGTTCTGCCAGCAATTCGTCTGATCCGCAAAACCTCTGCAATCCCGATCTCCATTGACACGACAAAGGCCGAAGTGGCCCGCCAGGCCCTGGCTGAAGGGGCAGATATCATAAACGATATCAGTGCACTGCGTTTTGACCCGGAGATGCTTTCCCTGGTCCGGAAAACAGAGGTGCCGGTTATTATCATGCATATGCAGGGTAACCCTGCTGACATGCAGGTTGATCCCCATTATGGGGATGTGGTGGCCGAGATCAAGGATTTTTTTGAAGATAGACTGGTATGGGCGGAGGAAAATGGAGTTTTCCGTAATCGGTTTATTATTGATCCCGGTATCGGATTCGGCAAGACTGTCGTCCATAACCTTTCCATTCTCAAACGCGTGGCCGAATTTACCGAACTCGGCTGCCCCGTAATGATCGGTCATTCCCGCAAATCATTTATCGGTAAGCTGTTAGGCATAGAATTGGATGCAAGGGATGTCGCAACTGCTGCCATTTCTGCGCTCTGTGCCCAAAAAGGCGTATCAATCCTGCGGGTCCATGATGTGGAAAAGACGGTCCACGCCGTGCGGCTGGCAGAAGCGATCTGTCAAGCCGATTAATCTTTTACATGCGCTGCGTTTTTTCAGTGTTTTTCAAGGGGACTTCAATATCCAGCTCCTTATCACCGAACAGAAAAGCACGGCGCTTGATGCGCGCCAGGACCGATGCACTGTCTTCCTTGTAAAGCATCTCGATTTTGACATCCTCCACATCATTAACCGGCTGGGAATCGATGGCCATTATAATGTCTTTTTCCTTAATACCGGCCTCCAAAGCCCGACCCTGTGGATTCAGAGCCGTAACCAGAACCCCTTCCTCATTTTCCGTGTCTTCAAGCATGACGCCCAGCAAGGGAAAGGGGGAAAGACTAGCCGGTGGCGACAAGAAGATAAAATCAGCAGTTTCTGATTCAGATGGCGAACCGCTGCTGTTTACCACAACGACCTGGGAGACCGGCAGGCGGCGGTTTACCCTCGGTGGAATGGCATTTATCCTGTCTACATGGCCCCTTCCGGCAATGACTACCATGCGTTCATCCGGGTGGGTTTTCAGATACTCGACAATAGTTTCGGCCATGGTTTCGTCCCACAAGGCCTGTGCCTGCAGAAAACCGCTGAAATCTCCATTTTGCCCCTGGCCTGCATGCATCATATAGGCTGTTGCAATTCTTTCCCTGTAGCCCGGTTCATCGAGTTTCCTGTCAGTTGGAAAGAGGCTTGCCTCGCCCCCATCCAGGCTGTTTGGACCTCCAGCTTTAAAAACCTTGTTGACAAGATCTTTTTCCAGGTTCAGGGCTATGATTGGCAGGTGGTTATGTTTGGCGAAATTGATAATATCCCTGTAAAGGCGGTAATCAAACCGCCAGGTCTTGAAATATTGTGATTCCTTGAGGAAGGACTTTTCATCCAGCTCACCGGCCAGGTAGCGGTCAAGCACTGCCTGACTTGGCCTGGTGAACATTTCCATGCCAATGGCAAGGCGCGGGTCATGTTCATAAAGGGCCCGGATAATCTCCAGTTGCAGCAGATGATCTTCATAGTTGGTATGGCTTTCCCCTATATATATCACCTTATGATCCAATAAATTGGCAATGATATCGTCAAAAGTCCTAGATTTGCTCGTTTCAATACCGACCGGCAGCCTAACCAGGTCGACCGTAAGCCCGAAATCGGTCTCTGTGATCTTTTTAACCTGGTTCCGGCCGTTTTGAAAAGAGAGATAGCTGTATTTCCCATAGTGACGAAGCTTGCCGGCCGCCATTTTTACCTGTTCAGGGTTTGCAGCAGAAACAAGCACAGCCACCTGGGACGGGTTCAAGGGGTTGGGCCTCGCATCCAGGGTAAAAGAGTCTTCAGGGTGATCCGGCCGTGCAAAAAGGGAACGGCTCAAGCTGCCCTCAATTCCCAAAAAAAGCAGTGAGTTTTCAGCCAAATCTTTGTCTGTGATCTCATCCTGCAGCAAGACACGGACCTCAGATTCCTCCAGCTGTTCCAATAGGGATTTGTATAAGTCACGGTATTTTTCCTCTGGCAGCACAGCTATCTTGTTTGCTGCACCTAAAAATTGAGACCAGGTTGGAGGAACCTCGGAGGGCGACAGCTCACGCATGAGGTCGTATTCAGGGTCAATAACCAGGGTTTGGGGTACAGATGCCAGGGGGATATCAACCACAGTACGCTTTTCGGACAATGAGAGTTTTTTGTGGATTTCTTCTGCCGTGGTTTTGACAACGACAGGAACCTCCAGGACATAGGGTATCTCATTTTCCTGGACAATACTGAAATGAACCACCGGGAAACCGTCCCTGTTCATAATTTCAGACTCCTGCACTACAAGAACAGGAATATCATTTCTGTCAAGCCACTGGGCAAAAAAATCATCAAGATCCATGCCTGATATACTCTCAAAGCTGGTTTGCAGGTCAGACCAGCCGGCGGTTTTGAACTTCAAGCGTTTGAAGAAGTCCTGAAGAGAGGCGGTGAACATATCCTGGCCAACTTTATTACGCAGCATGTGAAAGAACATGGAGGATTTATTATAGCCGACGGCACGGACAGGCTCTCCCTTAATATCGCCATGGCCAACGTTGCTGAAATCGCGCAGGACAAGATTCATATCTGGCCTGACAAAGCTTTGATATTTAACAAGTTGTTCTTTTCTGTAAGCTGTGTCCCTGCCCTCGTCAGCAGCAAAGGACTGGTCGGCAAGATAGGTTGTCAAGCCCTCGACCCAGTTGCCTTCCTGGGGGGACATGCGTACTCCGTTGCCAAACCAGGCATGCAGGACTTCATGCCCCAGGGAGGTATCAACTATAAAGGGCAGCCTGACTACAGACTGGCCGAGCAGAGTGAAGGTGGGCATGGCAAATCCTGTGGGAAGACGGTTCTCCACAATAGAAAAACGGGTATAGGGATAGGGCCCCAGCATTTCTTCATAGCGCTCCAGGTATTTTTTTGCTTTTGCCAGGTATCCGACAGCCAGTTCCTTGTCTTCGGGGAAAAAATAGGCAGCAAGGGTTTTGTCCTCGCCAAAACTTTCCTGGACAACCAAATAAGGGCCTGCAATAAAATTAATGCTGAACAGGGGATGGGGGAACAGAAATGTTACCTGTTTGCTGTCATTGATCTGAAAGACGATGGTCTCATCAGCTTCTGAGATTGCCGCAAAAGCGGCAGGTATTTGGGCAGTCAATTTGAAGAACATTTCATGGTCCGCTAGAGGGTACCAACTGTCAATAAGGGTTATACCAGCCTCGCTGATCATGTTGGCGGGCGATGAACCGGGTGGTATTTCTTTGTCGTAGGAAAGCAAAATTTCCTGCTCATTTGGCGATGATGGAATTTCTATAAAAGTATTGCCCTCAGGCAATTCCAGAGGTTGACCGTTGAGGGTGGTCTGGATTACGTTCAGGTTGGAGACGTTCAGATGCAGGTTTATTCCGGCCGGCAGCTCAATGCGTGAGTTTGCCCTAAGACTATTGGACTGAAGATTGAATTCCATGGAGATATTATGCACCGGGGCGTTAAGGTGACCTGCTTCAGCAGACAGAGGTTTGCTCAATCCCATGTTAAAAAAATGTGTCACTAAAATAATATAAAAAAATAGTTGTAAATGTTTTACTTTCATAACAGTTCCTGTTGCAGAATTAATGTAGAAAAAAGATTTTGCTGATTCACTAATATACTAAACATGCTCAGGAGAAAAGCAAAGCGATTCCCTTTATCGGCATGGAGAAAAATTTAAGTGCCTTGAGTTGCCAGTTGCAATTGCCTGAATTTGCTGGTGCCTGGAGGAACATGTTGTCAGATTATATATGTTCATAAAATGTTATTGACCATTTTTTCAGCTGCCTGTAATTAAATTGCCGCTGCTAATCTGATATATTTTTTATAGCCCTTTTTTACTGACCACTGAAAGCTGATAAGTTTTCATTTTTTTATCCTTAACCTCGGCCCCTATGCGTTACAAACTGATTGCCTTCAATGCCCGTTTTATTCACTCCTGCCTGGCGCTTTTTTATGTCAGGACTGCACTGGAGGACAATCTCCCCGGCTGCCGGCCTGAAATCAAACAATTTACCATCAATGATCCGTATTACCCAACATTGCGGAATATTGGATCCGGTGAGCCGGCAGCGCTTTTTTTTTCTGTCTATATCTGGAGCAGCAACTATATCCAACGTTTGGTCGGAGACCTTGCAAGGCTCCTCCCAGATACGCCGATCATTTTAGGTGGGCCCCAGGCAGGAGCACTAACCAGGGGGCTGGACCCGGAGGCCTCCCGGCTTTGTACTCTTGTGGAGGGGGAAATAGAAGGCGTAGATAAATCCTTTTATCAGGAACTGTCAGATAACAATCTGCAGGGAAAATATAAGAGTTCAAAGGTATCAAATTTCAAAAGCCCTTACAGGCCGGATGATTTCGCTGGCTTGCTTGCAAACAGGCATATCTATTATGAATCATCGCGGGGCTGTCCTTATGCCTGCGCCTACTGTTTATCTGCATCTGAAAGGGGCGTGCGGCATCTTCCGGATTCACAGGTCTATGCGGAAATTGAAAATATTCTGGCATGCAGACCCAAAATCCTCCGGTTTGTAGACCGGACATTTAATGCTCTGCCGGAAAGGGCCTTGAATATCTGGCGTTTCCTTGCAGGACAGCCTGGGGAAACACTGTTTCATTTCGAAATGGCACCGGACCGTTTTACAGAGGAAATGTTTGAATTTCTGGAGCAGGTTGGTCCGGGCCGTTTTCAATTTGAACTCGGTATACAGTCGACAAATCCGCAAACCCTGGAAGCCATCAACAGGAAATGCGACCTTGAAAAGCTTGGGCCAAATATTCTCAAGCTGATTTCCCTGGATAACATCCACATACACCTGGACCTTATCCTTGGATTGCCCCATGAGAACAGAGAATCCTTTTTGCGGTCGTTCCGGGATGTATTTAATTTTGGTCCGCATTACCTCCAGATGGGGCTTCTGAAGGTGCTGCCCGGTACTCCCATTAGTAAAGCAGTTGAAGACTATGCTATGGTGGTGTGCAAAAGCCCGCCCTATGAGATCTTGGCTAATATGTGGATTGGTGCCGTGGAAATGGAGGAACTGTTCTGGTTCGGAGAGTGTGTGGAAGCATTTTTCAATAACCGTTTTTTCAGAAGTTTCTGGGATTATCTGCGTCAAACCCGGGAGGATATTGCTGCATTCTTTGCAGGGCTTTCAGCCCTCTGCCATGACAAGGGTTTTTGGGGCCGGGCCTCCACACAGGAGTTGATGAGTTCTCTTTTGCTGGAATTGATTGCGGGTAGTCCTGATCAGGAATTGCTCAGGGAGCTGCTCATTTTTGACTGGCTGCGCAGCGGCCACCGCTATCTGCCCTCCCACTTTGAACATGAACCACTCTCACATTACAAGAAAATACTGTGGGATAATATGCCCCTGAACCATGAAGGACTCTATGATTACCGCAGTAGGGATGAGTTTTTCAAACAGGGGGTTTTTGCACAATTTTCTGGGCACCTTCTTAAAGTGACTGGGCTGTCAGGCGACGGGCAGCCATCATTTGTATGTTTTCAATCTACGAGAGAATCGTCTGTCTTTAAGCATTCCCGTGTGCTTCTCATCCCGGGGCAGTCGATAATTAACTCACCTGATCAATCATCTTGGCATAAAAAATAGTATGGCTTTTCAGAGAGCTATCTGCTATTTTATCCGGTTCTTTTAAAATGACATCAGGAGAATTTCTACAGCTATCATAATACTGAGGAGGAAGAAATGGACGTTACTTTTAAATCAAATGTTTTTGAGACGGAGGTCATCACCCTGGCTGATACACGTGAAATGATCGTCAGGGGGGGCCGTGATAAATTTCCCTTGCTTGTCAAGGCTTTTGAAGGAATAAGGCAGATAGGCGTCATCGGCTGGGGCTCCCAGGGGCCGGCCCAGGCGCAGAATCTCAGGGATTCTCTGGAATCCACCGATATCAGGGTGAAAATCGGCCTGCGGCCGGGCAGTGCATCCATGGCCGACGCAAGAGCATGCGGTTTTACCGAGGAGAACAACACCCTTGGCGAAATGTACAAAGTTGTTGCCGAATCGGATATGGTGCTCCTGCTGATCTCCGATGCAGCCCAGATAGACCATTATAAGAAAGTGTTTGCCAGCATGAAAAACGGCGCCACCCTGGGGCTTTCCCACGGTTTTCTTCTAGGGCACTTGGAGAGCATTGGTGAATATTTCCCCAAGAATATCAATGTGGTAGGGGTCTGCCCCAAGGGCATGGGGCCCTCTGTCAGGAGACTTTATGTTCAGGGCAAGGAAATTAACGGCGCCGGAATCAATACGAGTTTTGCCGTTGAACAGGACATTAACGGCAAGGCAACGGACCAGGCTCTGGGGTGGGCAGTTGCTATCGGCGCGCCTTATGTTTTTATGACTACCCTGGGCAATGAGTACCGCTCAGATATTTTCGGTGAGCGGGGCATTCTTCTCGGTGCTGTCCACGGTATAGTAGAAGCACTCTACCGCCGTTTTGTTATGCAGGAAGGCATGGCTGCAGAGCAGGCTTTCACCGATTCGGTGGAAAATGTAACAGGCCCCCTGAGCCGGACAATTTCCCGGGATGGTATTCTGGCAGTCTATGAACAGCTTGATGCAAAGGGGAAAAAGGTTTTCGAAAAAATATATTCCCATGCATACAGGCCGGCTTTTGATATCCTGCTTGAAATATACGATGAGGTCTCAAGCGGCAACGAAATCCGTTCTGTTTATCTGGCCGGAAAAAGATTTGACCGCTTCCCTATGGGCAAAATCGATGGCACCAGCATGTGGCAGGTTGGAGAAAAGGTGAGGGCAAAACGTTCCAGCGCCAAGCCAAAGGTAAATCCATTCACCGCAGGACTTTACTGTGCAGTCATGATGGCCCAGATAGATTTGCTGATTGAAAAGGGTCACTGTTTGAGCGAGGTGGCCAATGAATCGGTAATTGAGGCAGTGGATTCCCTTAATCCGTATATGCATTTCAAGGGGGTTGCCTTTATGGTGGACAATTGTTCAACAACGGCAAGACTGGGTTCCAGAAAATGGGCCCCCAGATTCGATTACAATATTCAGCAGCAGGCCTTTGTGGATTACGATGCCAACAAACCTGTCAATGAAAAACTCATTGTAAGTTTTAAGTCGCATAAGATTCACAGTGCCCTTTCAGTCTGCGCGACCATGCGGCCCTCGGTCGATATATCTCTGAGTGAATAGTTCATCTGCTGCGTTGTTTACTTTATAGGGCCCGTTAATAAGTTAAAACGGGCCCTTTGTATTGCTGGTATTTCAAGAGGGTGGGCCCGTGATAAAAAAATATGATTACAGGATTGTTAGGCTTTTGTGATCATGATGCCGGGTTTTGTAACAAGAAAATGCAAATGAGCACCCGATAAGAATTAATGGAACGAAGTCTTGAGTGTTTAAAATGTCAAGCCTGTGGCATAGAAATCCCGCCCGGCGGCATCTTCTATATTGGAAGAACGGAAATAATGTCCGGTTCAGATGGTATCCTCCCTGAAACAGATGAGTCGGCTGACAGGATAATTGAAAAGGCCCTGCACGAGATAACAAAAAGGAAATGCGAACAGGAATTCATGAACGAGGTGCACCAGGAGATCAAGCTGATTCTCTGTGGCAGGTGCCGGTTAATGTTCAGGGATAGAATCCTTGATATGATTAAATATTAGTGCCACGTATCATATGCTCCGGCGTTTATTGCAGGGGGTATATTAACTAAGGGAACCGATGATTATTCTCCCAGGCCGGTATCACCGTATTTCTGGCGTACTTTCTGGACAATATTGTTGCGTTTTAATTCCTGGTACAGGGAAATGTTTTTGTTTGCCAGGATTTTTTCAAGAAATTTTCGTTGATTTTCCAGGGAGTGCATATAAAGGTTTTCATCAATGTTCCAGCGGGATTTAAAGTGAGGAACCATATGACGGTATGTGGCATCCAGGGTCTCATTGAAACGCTTGGTGCTGATCTCAAAGAAATTTAACGTCTGGCGGAGAAAATCGACCTCGTTTTTATAGTCACCCACTTCAGCTTCCCGGAATTCATGGTAGAGAAAAAGGAGTTTTTCCAGATAGGTCCGGTCAGCCATCTGGGCAATAAGGTCCGCGGTGCCAAGTATTTTCCCCAGAAGTTCTATTTTGGTGGAGGAAAAATTAATTGAGGCAAAATCAACCATAAGATCGGTACCCAGGATCAAGTCACGCAGGTCTGCAATTTCCTGATCTTGCAAGTGTAACGCAGCAGCATGATTTGTTATAAAATCCATGCTGAGCTTAACATGCTCCTGGGTATACTTGGCCCCGGTCCCTTCCCTGTCGGATGATTTCTGGATCATCCCGCTATCATGCATAAGGGCTCCGGTAAGGCCAAGGAAGATTTCTCTGTCGCTGAAGTCTTCGCCACTCAGTCGCGCACCATGGAGCAAACGTGCCATAGCAAGGTATGTGTCGGTAATGTGGTGCAGGTTGTGGTAATGTGTATTGCAGGCCTTGTATTCCTGGAGCTTCCCGGCATACAGGTCAACGGTAAAGCTGAAAACACTGGTTACCGAAGCTGTATCAAACCCTGTATTGATAAGGTGCAGAATATGAAGAACCTCGTTATGGACAGCTTCCGGGGAGTCCATTGCAACAAGGGTTGAGAGTTGACTCGTGTCTAAAGGTACCTTTTCTGATGAAATGGAAGAGGCGCTCTTGTCTGGAGGAAGGGCCATATTTTGAAATTTGCTTTAAAATACAATCTGTTTTATACGTTAAGGAAAAAAGAGTAACCATAACTATTTAAAAGATTTCAGATTATTAATCAAGTATAAGAATAGAGGGTTCCCCGGCTCATTTCAAGTAAAAAGCCGGGATCATTTATGTATTTAAACATCAGAGTGTTACCAATGCAGAGAAAAAAAGGAATTTATGCCCTTTTGCTTGCCATACTTATTTTCCCGTTATTTATTGCAGGATGCGAAAAGATCGCCGGGCTCAAACAGACAAAGAGAATGGAAATAGGCAAACCTGCCCCTGATTTTGTCTTACAGGATGCAACGGGCCATAACTGGAAGCTTTCCAGTCTGAAAGGCAAGGTTGTTTTTGTGAATTTCTGGGCCACATGGTGCAAGCCGTGCCGGGATGAAATGCCCTCCATGGAGGCCCTGAACAGAGCCATGGCTGGGCAGCCGTTCCAGATGCTCTCCATTGTCTTCAACGATGATCTTGATATGGCAAATAGTTATGCCCGGAGGCTTGGGGCAACCTTTCCAGTACTTGCAAATCCCGGCCCGGAATTGACTGAGGCCTATATGATAACCGGGGTGCCGGAAACTTTTCTTATAGATGCCGACGGTATCCTGCGGCAAAAGTTTATAGGTCCCTACAATTGGGATACCCCGGAAATGAGAAATATTGTGCAGGAGTTATGCAATACTTCGAAATGATATTCACCTGAGTGCTGTTTTTACATCAGACCCTGTTATCGTTTTTAACCGGTAGGGTTTTTAAGGGAAACAGCTTTTATTGAACGAAGTGTAAATTCAGCTACTGACAGTTCATCAGGTCTTTAATCCACCCATTCCAAATTACAAAATTCAGGCTGGAGTTTTATTATGCTGATTTATACGTTGCCGCTCATCGGCGCGCTTATCGGTTGGCTGACCAATTATATTGCAATCAAGATGCTTTTCCACCCCAGAGATGAGGTGAGAATTTTGTTTATCCCCATACAGGGTGTTTTTCCAAAAAGGCAGAGAGATTTTGCCCGTAAGCTCGGCCAGGTTGTTTCAGAAGAACTGGTCTCGGTTGAAGATCTTACAGACCACCTCAAGGAGAAGGCAACCTCCGAGGCGATCCTCAACCATATTGCCCTGCGCCTGGAAGAGGGAATAGCTTCGCGCCTGCCCCGCGCCTTCCCCATGCTGGCCATGTTGATGTCGGGTGATATGACAGAAAAAATCAAAAGCTTTCTTCTTGAACAGATCGGCAGCCTCAACGCGGAACTTATCGACAAGCTGAGCAGTGAACTGGAAAATGAGCTTGATGTTCACAGGATAGTGGAGGAAAAGGTTGCTGCTTTTTCCAGTGATAAACTGGAGGAAATTCTTTTTTCAATTATGCGGCGGGAGTTCAAGTTTGTTGAAATGGTGGGTGCCGTTTTGGGGTTTCTGATAGGCGTGGTGCAGATTTTGCTGTTGTCGCTGCCTTATTAGTTGAACGTAAAAATTACAAGAAGTTCTTGAGGATAAAATTGTACTATGGCGAGAGGGGTCAAGGGCTCGAGTTTGCAAGAGGGAAGAATTTTCGTTTTGAGTTGGCAGTTGATAATTGAAGCAATAGCGTGCTCCTTACTCCTTACTCCTAATTCCGCTCCCGTTATTTTAATTTCTGGCCGGGTGCAGGTCACCATCTGATTTGAGCCCTGGAATCGCATAATTATCGTCAACCGCAGCAGTTGATTCATGCAGCAACTCTTCAGCAGGCCTGTCTGATTTAATGGAGAAACCGGCATCAATGATCATCTGCAGGGTGTCCTTCCTGCTTTTCCCCCTGGTGTTGAGGTAGCCGTCCATAAAAAGTGAATTTGCCGGATAGAGGCTCATAACCTCCATGGAGCGGAGATGATATTCTCTTCCAGCCGCTGTCCGTATCTCTGCCTGCGGATTAAGGAAGCGGAATAGACAGAGAATTTTTAAGCAATATCCTGGGGAAAGGTTCTGCGCATTTTCAAGCCGGTTGCCGGCAATAGGCAGCAGGAAGTTGATGGGGATTGATTTTGCCTCCAGGTCACGCAGCATGAGGGCTAAATCTACAAGTTCCCCGGCTGTTTCACCCATGCCGGCAATAATGCCGGAACAGACTTCCAGTCCTGCTTTGCGGGCAGCTTTTAAGGTATCGAATCGATCTGCAAAGGTATGCGTTGTGCAGATATGTTCATACCGCCTTGCTGAAGTATTGAGGTTATGGTTTAGGCGGTCCAACCCTGCCTCTTTAAGAATCCTGGCGCTGTCTTCATCCATGATACCGGCTGAGACACAGACTTCAATGGGATATTGGGCCTTGATGGTCTTTACCAGGTGGGCGATTCGTTCCGTTCTCTGCCTGCTTGGCCGCCTCCCTGCATACACCATGCAATATCGATAGGCGCCGGCTGTATAAGCCTGTTTTGCTTCAGTCACTATTTCCTGCTCCGATTTTTCGGTGTAGGCGGCTATCTCGGCAGTGCTGCTTTTGGACTGCGGGCAGTAATTACAGTCTTCGGAGCAGAGGCCATTGCTCACGTTGTTGATAATATGTACGCTCACCTCCCTGCCGTGAAAATGCTTGCGCACTTGATAAGCGGCATCTAACAGCGACAGGAGTTCAACCCTGCTGTCTGTCAACAATTGCAGGCAGGTATCATGTGATGGTAATTCACTGCGGAGAGCCTTCTCTGCTAAAGACTGGTACCATTGTTTATCCATTACCATGCACCATGATTCGTGATAATATTTTCCATATAGTCAAAGAAAAAAATATTTTTTTCCGGTTGTTGGTGTATTCTATTTATATATGCATTTGTCAAGTGCAGGGCAACGCTATTTGTGGTTGGCGTTAAGGAAAAACAAATTATATTGGCCAAGTAAAGCTATTACTGTAAATAATTAATTTTAACGAATGCGGTAGGAAACATGGCAAAATATCCGGTAATTCTATTTAAACCATACCCCATGGCTGTTGGTCAGAAAATTCACATTTCAGGAGGACCAAGGGGAGGAGACTGGGAAGTCGTTGGCGTCAGTGAGCGCAAGGTGAAGCTCCGTTGTCCGCTCAGCTTCAGGGAATTTGAGTGGGACCGTTTCTGTTATTTTGCTGAAGAACAGCAGGACAGGGAATGGCCCCAGCATCATTGAAGATCAACGAGCAACAAGTAGTAATGTGCAACTATTCCTTTTTAATTGCAAAGAGGTGTCAATAATCTGCACTTGAAGATTCTTTAAAACAACGCGTAAAGTTAATAAATGGAGGTGCGCATGGAAAAGATCAGGCTCAATTATCACTTGAAGCTGCAGGAAATGTGCGACTGTTACATGGAAACCAATTTTCTGGCTGCAATGCAGGGTATGACAGGGACTGAGTCAAAAGATATTGAAGAGGATGCCATCAAGTATCTTGCCCTGGCTATCATGTATGCCATCACCCAAAAGACTGAAAAATTATCCTTTAAGAAAAAGGGTGATGAACTGAAGGTCACAATCAAAAACAGCTCCAAGGAAAAGCTTCCGGTTCCGTCTCTTGCGATTTTGGATAAGGTTTTTGAAATAATGAGGACAATTCTTCATATAGAGGAAGACAAGGGCGAGATGGAATTCTCATTGGGTTTACGATCCGGAGAGGTAAATACCATGGTTAAGGTTGCAAGGGAGGGCAACAAGGAGTCCTTGAAAATAAAGTTTCCACTGCAGTGATTGCTAGATTTTTTTCAACAACGGGCAAGCTGATACTGGCGTCTGCCTCACCAAGGCGGAAAGCCCTGTTGCAGGATATTGGCCTTGAATTTGAGATCATCGAGGCCCAGGTCGAGGAAAAACCGCGAGCCGGAGAAACACCGGAGGATTTTGTTTTGCGGGCAGGTCGTGATAAGGCAGGTATAGTTTCCCGTGAGAATCCTGAATCCTGGGTGCTGGGTGCTGACACAGTGGTTGTCCATGGCGTGAGGATCCTGGGCAAACCCAGGAATGCCGAAGAAGCCTTGACTGTCCTGCTATCCCTGTCCGGTCAGAAACATCGCGTGCATACAGGTTTTTGCCTGGAGAATGCAGTAAAAAAGGTGTCAGTCAGCCGGCTGGTGACGACAGAGGTTTATTTTTCCGCTTTTTCAAAGGAGATTGCAGCTGCATATGTAGCCACCGGAGAACCGCTTGACAAGGCAGGTTCGTATGGAATCCAGGGTGGCGGCGGTCTCCTGGTTGAAAGGATAAACGGCTCTTACAGCAACGTGGTCGGACTGCCCCTGGCAGAAGTTATCCAGGAAATGCTGGGCTGTAAGGTGATAGCACCTGGGCACAGGTACATGAAATCATTAATCCCTGCCTCTAAGCATCCATAAGGCGAGCATATCTTATCGTTTCCAGTTTTCAAATGAGGTTAATCTGCAGCAAGAGTGAGAGCATGCCATTTTTTCAGAGCCTGCAGCGCCCGTTCGGCATATTTCTCGCCGCGGAATTTTTTGGGTGTTTTCAGGTGCAGCCGCGGGAAAAGGCCGAAATTGATATTGGATGGCTGAAACCGTTTGGGATCTGTTGCTGTCAGGTGTGTGACCAGGGCACCGAGCGCTGTTTCAGGGGGTGGGACAACGGGGTTGTGTCCCGAGACAAGCCGGGCGCCGTTTATGCCGGCCAGCAAGCCAATTGCAGTTGATTCAACATAGCCTTCAACACCTGAGAGCTGCCCGGCCAGTAATAGATCATGTCGTTTTTTTGCCTGCAGGCTTGGCAACAGGAATTCGGGGCCGCAAACGAAGGTATTGCGATGAATAGATCCAAGCCTGGTGAATTCGGCCTGCTCCATCCCGGGGATCATCCTGAAAATCCTCTTCTGCTCGCTATAGGTGAGCTTGGTCTGGAAACCCACCATGTTATAGTGGGTACCCTCTTTATTTTCCCTGCGTAGCTGGACGACAGCATGTGCCTCTCTGCCGGTACGGGGGTCAATCAGTCCCACCGGCTTCATGGGGCCAAACCGCAATGTCTCAGGCCCGCGATCCAGCATGACCTCAATGGGCAGGCACCCCTCAAAATATTGCTGTTTTTCAAAACTTTTAAGCGGCATTTTCTCCGCCTGGGCAAGCTCGGTGATAAAATTTTCATACTGTAATTTATCCATGGGACAGTTGAGATAATCGCCCGGACCTGCATCATAGCGGGAAGCCTGGAAGACTATGTTGCTGTCAAGTGATTCCGCTTCGACAATCGGGGCAATTGCATCATAGAAGGCAAGGTGCTCTTTACCGGTAAGTCGGCCAAGTGATTCTGTCATGGCATCAGAGGTAAGAGGACCGGTGGCAAGTATTATTGCAGATGACTCCGGCAGCATGGCAGGAAGCTCCCTGATCTCTTCCCTTATTACAGTGATGAAACTGCTTGCCGCGATTTTTTCGGTAATATATCGGGCAAATTTTTCGCGGTCAACAGCCAGAGCCTTGCCGGCAGGCACCCTGGTCTGTTCCGCAGCCTCAATGACCAGGGAACCCAGGCAGCGCATTTCTTCCTTCAAAAGTCCGACTGCAGAGGTTACATCATCGGAGCGGAGTGAATTGCTGCAGACAAGCTCTGCCAGCAGGGGAGAATGGTGGGCTGGGCTGAAAAGCTGGGGTTTCATTTCATATAGGACAACGCGGCATCCAAGCCTGGCAGCCTGCCAGGCTGCTTCGCTTCCAGCCAGTCCACCACCGACAATTATTAATGTATTGGGGTAAAGTTTCATAAATTGTGCAAAGTCCTGGCACTTGTTATCAAGCCTGCTTTCTGAAACTATTGACAAGGCATCAGTTTATAGACACGTGGAATCTCGGCGCATCGGTGTTGAGGCAAAAGTATTTCCCGTTTATTGCATGGATAGGTAAGACTCCAGGTGCTTTGCCAGGGGACGGAACTGCAGGCTGTAGAACATTTCCAGGTATCTTTTAGTTTCCATGCGTTCCAGGTTTGATACATAGCGCCAGAAACCATAGATGCGGGCAAATGTCATCATGCGTTCTGCATAGAGTTTCCAGGTATACTTTTCATTGACACGCTTAAGACCGCCACGGGCTATTTTATCCCAGTAGGCAGGCTCATTTTCGCAACGCTTGAAAAAATCTACAAGCAATTGAGAGATCGAATCTTCATTGTTCGGATCGATATGGAATCCCGATTTTCCGTGTTCAATGATTTCCATGGGACCACCAAAGCGGGTCGCAAATGTCGGCAGCCCGGATACCATGGCCTCTATAACTGTCAGCCCGAAAGCTTCAAAAAGAGCTGGCTGAACAAAAACGCCCCGGCAGTCGGTAACGTAGCGGTATAGTTCACCCGAGGTCCGCTTGTCGAGATGCATTCCCAGCCAGCGGACATCCTGCTCAAGCCCATACGATTCAAACAAATGATGCATCTGATAAATCTGATCTACTTCCTCGGCATCACTTGAATGGTCCGGATTGATGTGTCCGCCTATGACAAGAAGGTTTGCCCTGGACCTCAAATCTTTGTTTGCACCAAAAAGACGGACAAGTCCTGTCAGGTTTTTTATCCGGTCGAGCCGCGCTATGGTCAAGATAATAGGCTTTGATCGGTCGGCAAGGATGCCGCGGCTCTCATCGTGCCGGTGATCACCGTATATCAGGTCTTCAATTTCTTGGTGCAGGTCAATAAAACGGTTTTCCTTATCTTCGGCCGGGAAATATATTTGCGGGTCAGCTCCTGGGGAAACAATGTTGAATTTCGGATCATAGACGTCAATGCCATGGATAACCCGGTAAAGGTTTGGCATAGTGAATGTCATGTAGCTTTCATACTGCCCGGGATTTTCGTCTGTCCCTGCAATTTCTTGATAAGTACTGGCGATAATGAAGTCGGCGGAGTTCATGGCAATGATGTCAGCCGTAAATTGGCAGGAGAAATGGTAGTTTGGTTCATTATCCTGCCAGTATAAATCTGAGTAAAGGTATTTTGCCTTTTCCAGGGCATGGGCAATATTACACTGTGTGACACCGAGCTTGTGCGAAATGAGAGTTGCAACCAGGTTGCCGTCGGAGTAATTGCCAACGATCAGGTCAGGTCTGCCGTCCAATTCGGCAAGGAGTTCCCTGCCCCCATCCTCGGCAAAACGCTCCAGATAAGGCCATATCTCAAAGCGGGATATCCAGTGGGGGATAACTTCATTGTCTTTCGAGCGGAACGGTACCCGGAGTATATAACTGTTGACGGTCCTGGAAATGTTTTCGATACGTTCATGACATCGAGTGCCTGCCGATTCAGGAATAAGCCTGCTTAAGACTATGATCCTCGGATCGATATCCACCAAGCCCTGTTCATAGAGCCTGTCCCGCATTTCCTTCTCCAAGGCTCTGACCTGATCTAGAATATAGACGACCTGCCCGCCGGTATCTGGACGTCCAAGGACATTTTCCTGGCCGAAGAAACCATGCGGTGAGATTATTGCAATGGAAAAAATCATGGGGATACGGCTGAGAAATATCTCCAAAGCTCCTGGTGAAGGAGCTTCCAGAATATCAAGCAGGTTGCCCATTGTTTCTTTGATTGTGGAAACGCACCTCCCCCAGCCCGGCTCAAAACCAAGATCTTCAAGCTCTGTTTTAAGTTCCTGCCATTCTGTATTATCGTCCTTGTCTCGCAGGAAAAGTTGAGCGTCCCGCAGTGCATCGCGGAGCTGCTTGGTGCTTTCAACCTCCTGGTTCAGCAGAAGTTGCTGGTCACGGTAACGATGTACCTGGAGGAAACGAAGCAGGCGGTTGTCACCCCGTTCCAGTTCTGTAAAGAGTCCGCTTGACAATCTTCGGTTGAGGAATTCGAGACCACGGCCGATTGATTTCTCCTCCTGAAGTTTGAAAAATTCCCGTGAGAAAGGGGCAAAATCAATTTCCAGTGGATAATGTTCGGAAGTACTGCCGGCAACAAGTTGCTCCTTAAAATACAGAAATTGCTCGGGAGATATATTTTGCAGGACATGGGTTTTCAGATTGATTCGGATGTATTCCCAGCGGGCCGGTCTCTTTCTCAGAGCAAAATATGCCCAGGGGGCACGGATTGTAGCTTCCTGGCACCAGTGAATGATGGTTTTAAAAGGGCTTTCAGCCAATGCGGATGATTTGTTAACAGCAATTGTATTGCGAAAGATATCCTGGATTTCCGTGCGTAACAGAAGCGGTTGTTCTCTGGAGCACAGGGAATTCAGGAAAAGTTTGGCGTCAGCTGTATTTGCCTGCAGAAAACCTTTTAATTTATCAATTGGACTGCCAGATTTTGATGGTTTCATCTTAGGTTCCACCTTTTCCTGAAAGTTTGATAGAAATATTTGTCATGGGTAATGGCACCACGCTGGCCAACTATTGCAGAAGCAAATTCCTGAGCCCGTTGCATCGTAGAATGCAGGGGCCAGTCGTTCATGAGCCCGAGCAGCAGGACAGAGGAGAAAGCATCACCTGCGCCGACTGTATCCATAATGGGAATGTTCTCCTGAGGTTTTGTTGAGTACCAGCGATTGTCATGGTTTAGAGCTACAGCTCCTTTTTGTCCTAGAGTAACAAATAACGTCTTCAAATTAAAGCGTTCCAGAATCTGCCGGCAGCGCTCTTCCATGTTTTCCTGCCCTGGAAAAAGTGAGTCCAGCTCTACTTCATTCAGTTTCAGCCAGGTGGCATCTTCAACAAAGGCATGCACATCTTCTGTATGCCACCAGGGTGTGCGTAGATTAACATCAACAAAAACCGGACATTTATAATCCCGTTTCAGAAGTGCAAGGGTTGTGCGGCTGGTATTATTTCTGAGTGCCAGCGATCCGTGATAGAGGAATGGTGGTTTATGTTGCAGTTTGCCGCTGAGCGGTAAGATATAATCATAGGCCTGGTCGGGTAGAATTGTAAAATGGGGTTCACCGTTGATCAGTTCTATTCGTACCCTACCGGTTGGATAAGAAGGATCAAGCTGAAGACAATCGATGGTCATGTCCCAGGATTTCATTTTTTCCTGGATCTGTCTTCCCTGGTTATCGTCACCAACCCTGCTGACAAGCAGAGGGTACATTCCGAAAGCTTGCAGATTCCAGGCGACATTGAATGGTGCACCGCCAAGTATTTCCCGTCCATCCTGGAAACAGTCAAAAAGTACCTCTCCAAAAATCAAGGGCATAAAATTGCAATTTTTTTCATCAGCAGTCTTGCTGGAATGCATGGAGAATGCTCAACAGATTCAAATGGTTAAATTTGTTCCCTGGACTGATACTAACGCATTAGCTGTTATCATGACAACTAATACACACATGGCTAGTTGTATTAAAGTATATACAGAAAGAATAAGCTGGATGCAGTGATTTTCTAATTTGGTGCAGGACTGGACATTCTCTTTACTTGTTGATACTCTTTTAACATGCCTGGCAACGGTCTTTATATACAGCTCTTCAGCCTGCATGGTCTTATTCGCGGACACGCCCAGGAGATGGGACGTGATGCCGATACCGGCGGTCAGGTGAAATATGTGCTCGAACTGACACGGGCTCTTGCCCTGCGTGAGGATGTCGCACAGGTTGACCTTGTCACCAGGCTGATCGAGGATAAGGATGTTTCTCCCGATTACAGCAGGGAAATAGAACCACTATCCGAGAAGGCCCGTATCGTGCGCATTCAGTGCGGCGGCCGCAAGTATCTGCGCAAGGAACTTCTCTGGCCCCACCTGGAGGAGTTTATCGATAAAACCATTAAGTTTTTTAAAAAACAGCAGCGGACACCGGACATCTTTCACGGTCATTATGCAGATGCCGGGTATGTTGCCAAGGAGTTAGCCAAGGCTTTTGACGCTCCTTTTATTTTTACCGGCCATTCCATGGGGCGCAACAAACGTGACAAACTTTTGGGTGACGGGCTTTCACTGCAAAAGATCAACAAACAATATGCCATGGACACCCGTATACTTGAGGAAGAAAAGATTATTGAAAAAGCCGGGCTTATTATAACTTCAACCCAACAGGAAATTGACAAACAATACGGCCTTTATGAGAATTTTAAAAAAGGCTGCTATAAGGTCATTCCTCCTGGAATCGATTTAGAAGCCTTTTACCCTTATTATAACTACCATTTGGACTCAGAGCATGTTCCCGAAGAGATCAAACAGACCAGAATTGCACTGTTAAAAGAATTGCAGAGGTTTTGGATCCACCCTGAAAAACCATTCATTTTGGCATTATGCAGACCGGACCATCGGAAAAACATAACTGGCCTGGTCGAGGCGTATGGCGTCAATCCTGAACTTCAGGCCATTGCCAATCTTGCCGTCTTTGCCGGTATCCGTCAGAATATTGCTAAAATGGAAGAGAATGAACGTGACGTCCTTACCGATATGCTATTGCAGATGGACAAATATGACCTGTACGGCAAACTCGCCATTCCCAAAAAACATGATTTTGAAACCGAGGTGCCGGAATTGTACCGGCTTTGTGCCGAAAGCAGGGGAGTGTTCGTTAACCCTGCCCTGGTAGAACCCTTCGGCCTGACCTTGCTTGAAGCCTCTGCATGCGGTTTACCTATAGTTGCAACCAATGACGGCGGACCAGTGGAAATTATAAGAAACTGCAGCAATGGTATTTTGGTAGATGCCCGCAATACGTCTGAAATAGCTGATGCTATTAAAGCCATCCTAATAAATGATGATAAGTGGGATGAATTTTCCAACAATGGAATCAGCGGTGTTCGTAATCACTACTCCTGGGCGTCACACTGCCATAAACTGCTGCAGCATATTCATGAGATTTTCCCCGCCCTGAATACAAAAGAAATTTCTGCTGAGAAAAAGAACTATAAGTTCACTGAACGGCCATCTTTTGGCAAGCGCCTGACATCCTCAAACTATTTGATGATTACTGATATTGATAATACTCTGGTAGGCGATAATGACAGTATGGGGCAACTGTTACAACTGCTTGAATATTACCGGGATAGTATTGCCTGGGGAGTTGCAACAGGCAGAAGCCTGGAACTTACTCTTGAGGCGATGACCGAATATGATATCCCGATGCCTGACATTTTAATCTGTTCAGTGGGAACTGAGATATATTACGGTCCTGATCTGCGCATGGACAAGGGCTGGCAGCAGCATATAAGTCACAGATGGCGGCCGGAACAGATCAAAGCAACTTTGCAGGGGGTGGATTTTCTAAACTTTCAGGAGGCTGAAGGGCAGCGGGCTCACAAAATAAGCTATTACATGGAGGATAACCCGGATTATCTTGGTGAGATTCATAGAAGACTGGAGAATGAAAAATTATCATGCCAGGTCATATATTCTCATGGTCAATTTCTTGATATACTGCCTAAGCGCGCGTCAAAGGGTAAGGCCATTAACTATTTGAAATACAAGTACGAATTTCCATCCAGCAAAGTAATGGTTGCAGGCGACTCAGGGAATGACAGGGATATGATTTTGGGGGCCAATAACGGCCTGGTGGTCGCTAACCACAGTGAGGAATTGAAAGAACTGCGGGGCAATCTCCGCGTTTTTTTCAGTAGCAAAACGTATGCGGCGGGAATTATTGATGGCCTGGTGCATTACGGCTTTATCCCTCCGCATGAAGACCTGTAACCGGCCATTAAAGAAGAGCTGGGCAAATAATCTTTTCCCTGCCACACTATTTTAATTTTGTTTGTTTAACCTAGCAGATCTCGGGGCAGAATAAGAGTTTTTCCCTGTGCCCCGTTAATATTGGACCAATTTAATGCGGTCAGTTCAGCTGCGGTGAAACCATTTTTTTATGTCCGCTGCGGAGAACATGCGTACCACGGGTCTGCCATGGGGACAATGGGTGAAAGCCTTGCTCTCCTGCATGAGTTTGAGAAGCTCCTGCATTTCAATAGCGTTCAGGTTTTGACCGGCCTTAATGGCAGCTTTGCATGCTATTGACGAGAGAATATCTTCAAGCCTGGTGGCATCAGAACGTTTTCGGCCTTTTTCCTGGCCATATTCAGACCCGGAAAAGTCCATAAGAATTCCTGTCAGGATTTCTTCAGGGTCTAGGTGGCTGATGACCGCTGGAACAGCTTTTATCAGGTAGTTTTCCCCGCCAAACTCTTCCACCACAAGACCCAGCTGCTGAATCTGTTCGCTGTTTTTTTCAAGTACGGCCGCATATTCCGGGGTCAGCTCCAGCATTTTGGGAAATAAGAGACTTTGCCTGGCCATCTGCCTGGCAGCAAACTGCCTCTTAAGGTTTTCAAAAAGAATTCTCTCGTGGACAGCATGCTGGTCTATCACCACCAGGTAACTTTCATTCTCCAGTTTTGCTTCGCACAGAAGATAAAGGTTCATGAATTGCCCGATGGGTTTCAGGGATTCAGGAACCGGGATCTCGTCTGCCTTTTTTTGTAAAAAAGGAGCAACAGGTTCAGCTGTTACAAAACTTTTCGTATCTCCTGCTGGCGCGAAAGTTGACTCTTCCCCTGAAGACGGAAAAAGTTCTTTACCCATACCATGTAAAGAATCTTTTCCTGGGCTTGCTGTTGAAGATGCATTCCCGAGCAGGGAATTATTGTGGGTAAGGGGTTTCATTTTTGCAGGAGGGGAATCCTTTTCGGCCGCTGCTCTTTTCATTTTCAAATTACTGCCAAAAAGGGTTTGCTTTGCTGCATGCTGGTAATTAAGCATTCCATGCCGCACCGCTGAAACGATCCTTTCATGGATGCGGTTTGGCTGTTGAAAGCGTACTTCCTGTTTTGTGGGATGGACATTGACGTCAACCCTTTCAAAAGGGACTGTGACAAAGACAACTCCGGCTGCTGTGCGGCCTTTCATGAGATAGCCTGAAAGCCCTTCATGTACGGCATGAGCCATCATCCTGTCCTTCACGGCCCTGCTATTAACGAACAACCTGAGCTTGGCACTGGTGGCAAAAGACTGTTCCGGGGAAAGAAGGAAACCTGTGACAATTATTCTGTCAGCTGCAGAGCTTGAAACATCCTTATCCAGGAGAGGGATCAGGAACCCTGGGGCGTTTTTTGTATAAAGCATTTTTACCCTCTCTTCCAGGGTGTCAGTACCGGCATCAAAAGCAAGAACTCTGTTGCTGTTAAGAGTATAAGTTATGCCAAGCAGGTAATTAGCTAAGGAATAATTCTTTATAATCTCTTCTATGTGGAGGATTTCGGTGCGGGGACTTTTTAGAAACTTCTTCCGCGCAGGGAGGTTGCCAAAAAGGTCTTTAATTTCGATGACAGTGCCTTTGTTGCAGCCTGTCTCGTAAACCTTTAACAATTTGCCGTAGCTGACTTCAACACGGGTACCCAAAGGATCATTCTCGGTCCTCGAGGTAATGGACATTTTTGCAACGGAAGCAATGCTTGGTATTGCTTCACCCCTGAATCCAAGGCTGCTGATAGCAGCCAGTCTCTTACTATCGACAGTACTTTCCCCCAGTTTGCTTGTAGCATGTCGTTCCAGGCAGAGAAGCGCATCATCTGCATCCATGCCCATGCCGTCATCTATTACTCTAATAAGCTTGGTGCCGCTGCCAGCGATTTCTATCTGCACGTTGCTTGCACCCGCATCTATGGAGTTTTCCAGAAGTTCCTTGACCACGGAAGCGGGCCGCTCAATCACTTCACCGGCAGCAATCTGATTGGCTAAGTGCTCGGAAAGAATTTTAATTTTTGACAAAGATATCTCCGTTGCGGGGAAAAGGATTGTTGTTTGTGTTCTTGGCCTGCATGATGTAAATAAACCGCAACGTAATAAATTACACCAGAAATCTTCGCGGTACAAGTTGTGGCAATAATGGCTAAGAAAACACCATTACATACTGCAAGAAAAAAAATTCCTGCTCCAAAAAGAAAAGCTCCGGTCGGGAAGATGAAAACTGCACGTAGTGTCCGAAGGAGTAAGCCCTGGAGCCATATCCACTGCTTTTTTTTCGTCATCGGGATCAGTTTTGCCCTGACTGTATTTATCAGCCTGACCCTGTATCTCTTTATCCTGCTTGATATACCCAATCTGAAATCCATCAGGGATTATGAGCCCAAGATGACAACACTGGTACTTGCAAGTGACCATCGGGTTATAAAGGAAATATATGAGGAAAACCGTCGGGTGGTTTCCATGGAGATGATGCCGGACCTGCTGTCCAAGGCATTTGTTGCAGCAGAGGACGCCCGCTTTTATGAACACCCGGGGGTCGATGTCTGGTCAATCATCAGGGCCCTTTTCCATAATCTGCAGTCAGGGACAAAGGCCCAGGGAGGAAGCACAATTACCCAGCAGGTGACCCGTTCCCTTCTTCTCTCACGCAAAAAAATCTATTCCCGCAAGATCAAGGAGGCAATCCTTGCTTACCGCATTGATTCGGTGCTGAGCAAAGATGAAGTTCTCTATATCTATCTGAATCAGATCTACCTGGGAGAAGGGGCGCACGGAGTGGAAGCAGCGGCACGGACCTATTTCAACAAAGGGGTTGATGATTTAAGCCTTGGACAAATGGCCATGCTGGCAGGTCTGCCGCAGGCCCCCAGTCGCTATTCGCCTTATAAGGATATGGAAAGTGCCAAAAAGCGCCAGGCGTATGTTTTGAACAGGATGGCGGAAGAAGGTTATATATCGGCTGAAGATGCCAGGAAAGCCTTTAAGGCTTCTTTGTCCCTGAATGCCTCCCGTTATGGGTCCGTTGGCGGGGAATATTATGTGCAGCAGATAAGTAATTATGTGAGCAGCAAGTATGGGCAGGAAACATTGGCCAGCGGAGGCCTTACGATTTACACGTATATGGATTCCCAAATACAGCACAGTGCCATGACTTCCATTCAGAAAGGACTTGCATCTTTGGGAGACGCGGAGGCAAAAGGGAAAAATCCGCAGGCTGCTATGGTTGTCATTGAAACCGGCACAGGGAAGGTGCTTGCAGTAGTCGGGGGGGCGGACTTTTCGACAAGCCAGTTCGACCGGGCTATTCAGGCCAGGCGGCAGCCGGGTTCAGCCTTCAAGCCGATTGTTTATGCCGCAGCTCTTGAAAAAGGTTTTACGCCTGATTCGGTTTTTATTGATGAGCCGATAAGTCTTGCTGCAGAAAGACGCGGCAGCACCTGGCAACCTAAGAACTTTGACAATCGCTACCTTGGACCCACAACGCTCAAGGCCGGTCTTATTCATTCCCGTAATATTGTGGCCATAAAGATTCTGCAAAAAGTGGGCATTAACAGGGTGGTGAGGATGGCCAAGGATCTTGGCATCAGTTCGGAAATAAAGCCGGACCTTACCCTGGCCCTGGGTTCTTCCGGGATATCGCTGCTGGAAATGACCGCAGCCTATAGCGCGTTTGCCAGCCATGGGAGCTACACACCTCCGGTATTCATAGAAAAAATAACTGACCGGCATGGCAATATCCTTGAAGAAAATTCCCCCCCAAAAGTACGGGTCATGTCAGAAAAAACCGCAAACCAGATAGACCAGATGCTGCAGGAAGTCATAAGGGAGGGTACCGGCAGAAAGGCCCGGGGATTGAAGGAAACTGCAGCAGGCAAAACCGGCACCACAGACCATAATATGGATGCCTGGTTCATCGGCTACACCCGGGATGTCCTGACCGGGGTCTGGCTCGGCCATGACCAGAAAATATCACTCGGGAAAGATGCATCAGGAGGCCAGGTTGCTGCCCCGATCTGGCTGGATTTTATGAAACAGCTTGAATATAGGGAAAAATAGAATCGCAGGACGCTGTCTTAGTTTTTGCGACAATGTGCTGCAGCATGAAATCGCAAAATTTGAGGAAGCCAATTTAGGGAATAAGGACAATCAAAAACTGTATTTTTTCCGCTTTCGTTCCCGGAAGACAATCTTGATGGGAGTTTTATCAAGTCCAAGTTCTTTTCTGAAAGTATTGAGCAGGTAACGGTGATAGGAAAAATGAATTTCCTTGGGATAGTTGGCTACAATGGCAAAGGTGGGAGGCCGGCTTGCGATCTGGGTTGTGTAAAGGAGTTTGATACGTCTGCCTCGGTGCAGTGCCGGGGGATGCGAAGAAACAGCATCCTGAAGTATGCGGTTTAAACGGTTGGTGGAAAACTTTTTGCAAAACTGGTCGTATACAGAATCAATTGTCGGCAATAATTTTTTTATCCCTGCGCCTGTCAATGCGGAAAGGGGCAATATTGGAGCAAATCCGACAAATTGCGTCGCCATTTCCAATTCAGCCAGCATTTTCTTCTGCTCCCTGGGCTCATTTTTGACAAGGTCCCACTTATTTATTATCAGAATACAGGCTCTCCCCTGCTCCTGTGTATAGCCGATCACCTTTGTATCCTGCTCGGTAATGCCTTCCTCGGCATTGATAAGTATGAGTGCCAAATCACACCGTTCCAGCGCACCAAGGGCTTTTATTATACTGAATTTTTCCAGTTTCTCTTGAACTTTGCCTTTGCGTCTTATGCCGGCTGTATCAATAAGCAGGTAGTTTTTCTTTTTTACCGTCAGCAGCGTATCAATGGAATCCCTGGTGGTCCCGGGAATATCAGAAACAACCATGCGTTCTTCTCCAAGCAGCCGGTTGATTAGTGAGGACTTTCCAACATTAGGCCTGCCGAAAAAGGCAATACGAATAGAATCCGCAGGCTGCAGAGAACTCTCCTCACGTTCCGGCAGTGCTGCTGTAAGATCATCCAGTAATGAACGGACGCCATATCCATGCTCAGCCGATATTGGCCGGATCTGATCCACGCCGAGCTCATAAAAAGGCGGGAGCAGAGATGGTTCCAACTCCTCACCATCTATTTTGTTCACTACATAATAAACTGGTTTGTCAGTCTTGCGCAGAAGATTCGTGATGTCAAAATCAGTAGGGGTAACACCTTCCCTGCCATCCATCAGGAATATAAGTACATCGGCTTCAGCAACAGCCTGCAGAGTCTGCTCCCTGATGTTGCCGACCATTTGGCCACTTTCATCTTCTCCTCTGCCTTTTGCCTCAATCCCGCCCGTGTCCACCAGGAGAAATGTGCTTTGATCCCAATCCACGCGTTCGTATTGCCGGTCACGGGTAACGCCTGGGGTTGGATCGACAAGGGCTTTGCGTGATTTTGTGATCCGGTTGAACAGGGTGGATTTTCCGACGTTAGGCCTGCCTATCAAGGCAACAATGGCGGACTGCATAAAACCTGTTTTTGGGGGAGAGGTTTTTGTTCCGGTCATCAGGTTAGGCGTGATCTTTTGTACTGGTTTGTCTGGCTGCAGCTGGAATAATATTCTTTTTATCAACCAGGCGCAGGATTTTTTCAGTTAATTTAAGCAGCTGGGGATAAAAGTTTCCGTTTGGGCCAGTAAGGAGCCGCTGCAAAGAAAGAGTTGCCGGCATAATGAACTGCTTGAAAAAGACCTTTTGCTTCTGGTTTGAAAGAAAGGCAAAAGCACCTAAGATCTGCAGGTTTCGCTGCAGGGCAAGACTGTTATATCCCTTAAGAAAAGCCAGGTCATCAAGGCCGTAGGTGCAGAGATTTTCCAGGTAGTGGTCCAGCAGCTCCTGCTGAAGCGTTTCAGGAATTTGGGCATAGGGATCAATAAGCAATGAGGCCAGATCATAGCCAAGGGGACCGAGCCGGCCCCCTTGAAAGTCAATGATTTTGATTTCTCCATCAACAACCATAAGGTTTCTTGATTGAAAATCCCGGTGCAGAAAATAAACCGCCGGCTGCCGGGAGGCACGGCCGGCAATTTCCTTAAATTCATCGCTTAATTTTGCAGAAAAATTTTTAATACCAAGCATGTCCCGGCAGAAGGCCTGGATGAAATAACCGGATTCCTTTTCCAACATTAGTTTTTTATCGTAACGTTGGGTCTCCCAGCACCATTTTCTGTCAAAACGGACACTGCCGGAGATCTGCATATAGAGCAGGATCTCGATAATTTCCTTATAGGTTTTCCTGGCCTGCTCCCAGATCAGCCCCGTATTTTTCTTCTTTTTGCTCTCCAGTTCATCATGGAGAAGAGTTTCGCCAAGATCCTCGAACAGGATAAAACCATTTTCCGGGTCAAATGCATGAATTGCTGGGACTGGCAGGCCTCTTTTTTTCAAGTGACTGCCTATGTAAAAAGCTGCCTGGGCTTCAGCCCTTCCTTGCTTAGTATTTTCAATAGCGGGTAAGACACCACAGAACGAGACAGCAGCGCCTGTTCTGATTTTAAAAAACAGGCGGCTTGAACCATCCCCGGTGAGAGGGGTTAGTGTAACTTTCTCGCTCTTGTCAACGATCCCATTTTTCTGAAGAGAATTAAGGACTAGTTGCGTATAGTTATTTTTGTTTGAGTTAATCATTTGAGTCAATATTACTTCAAGATGCTATAATTGCATCTTTAATAACGGATCCGGCAGGGACAACCGCACCATCCCAGACAATAACACGCTGCAGGATAGATTTTTCTTCAATCCTTGCCCCTTTTCCTATGCAAACCCAGTCCAGTAATTTAACATCCTTGCCGATGAATGCGCTTTGAACTCCCACAAACGGGGCATCAGCAGAAGTCTCGGCAAGTGCTTCGTATACTGGTGCTTTCTGCTCCAGTAAATCTGCGTGCAGTTTCAGGTAATCTGCCGGGGTCCCGACGTCCGTCCAGAATTGGTTCGTTGCCAGCTGTGCCCTGATTACCCCCCCCTGTCGCATTAATTCTCTATAGCAGTCTATGATGCAGTAGGTGGTATCCTGTGGAATAATTTGCAATACTTCAGGATTAATGACATGTATTCCAGTAAAAGCAAGGACTCTTTTCTGCTTGCCACTCCTGTCAGCAGATCTGTTGAAGGCGGTAATACGAAGTGAGTCATCTACAACAACATCATTGAAACGAGGATAATCATGAAGTACGAGGCTGACATCTGCTTTGGCTTCACAATGAGAACGATAGACCTTTCTGTAATCGATCGAATGATAAATATCACCATTGACGACAAGGATGGGAGTTTGTCCGAAATGGTGAAGGGCCAACCTCAGACCACCGCCGGTTCCAAGTATTTTTTCTTCTTCCTGCAGGATAATGTTTTCTTCATCCTGCAGGGCTTTTTTAATCTGGAGCCGCAGATGATGGGCATTAACAACAATTTCAGGCGCACCGGCCGCTTTTATCCGGCCAATGGTCAGGCGCAGAAGCTCCTTGTTGAGAATGGGGAAAAGAGGCTTTGGGCGTCTTAAAGTATAGGGGAGTAACCTGGTTCCTAGGCCTGCTGCCAGGATCATGGCTTTCATCATTGAGCGCTCAGTGGATGTTAAACATTGTTGCCATGGTTGCGGCGAAAGCTGGTCGTAAGGTTCTCTGGCTTGCGGGGAAAAGTATGATAATTTGAGATTTAAAAATGTAACTCACCGGAAGCTGATTCTGTTACACCAACAACAACGATACCGGCAGCATCTGCAGACCGGATGACAGATGCCCTGTCAAAAAAAAGGGCATACCCTGCCTCAACAGCAAGAACGGCTGCTTTAACCTCCAGCATGGATGTAATTGTTTTTTCCCCTACTGCCGGCAGGTCAAAACGAAGGTCCTGGTTGGGTTTTCGCAATTTTACCACTACGGTTTTTTCTTTGCCGAGACTTCCGCCCCTGCGTATGGCAGCATCAGTGCCCTCAATGGCCTCAACTGCCAGGACTGTGTGGTTGCGCACAACCACGCACTGTCCTATATCCAGACTGCCCATGGCGCGTGCTATTTTCCAGCCAAAAATAATGTCGTTTCTCTGCTCTGAACTAAGTTTATTCCTGGTAAGAACACCTTGGGGAAAAAGCAATTCAGGCACATATTTGGTTGATGAAACAACTTCAATGCCATCTTTTTCCAGGCGGTCGGCAACTGCCCTCAGGATGGAGTCGTCCTGCTTGATATCTATTTTGTTCCAGAGGCCGAGCCCCTTGAGATCCGGCCTGACATCCCGGAAGATATTGGTTTTTGTGATAGAACCGATAAAGACAGTTTTTTTAACGCCTTCTTCCTTGAAAAACTTAATGATTTTGCCAAGCTGCCCAAGTCTTACCCACTGCAGACGGTCCACCTGGTCTGCCAGGGCATTGTCGGTTTCCCCCTGATGCGCTGCAGCATAAACCTTTAGTCCGTGCCTGTGCACAGCCTTGGCAAACAGAAGAGGGAACTGCCCCCCACCTGCTATTAATCCGATTTTATCAGTAGCGTTACCTGTCATAAGTGTTAATTGTACTTTCTGCTGCAGGAGATTTCAGGTAGTCAGGTATTTAATCAGTTGATTCAAGAGTTCTGATCACACCCTGTTTGCTGGTACGGAAGAAGTTAATTAGTTGATTAACCTCTGCACAGTCAGTAATTTCACTAGCCGCCTGTTCAAGAGCATCCTGAAGCAACAACTCCGGGGACATGAAAATGATCTTATAGGCCTTGTCCAGTTTTCTTAAAGTATCGTTATCAAAGCCCCGACGGCGAAGCCCCACCTTGTTGATACCTGAGACCCGCATATGCTTGCGGGTGCCGCTGACTATTACAAAGGGGGGCACATCCTTACTGATTCCGGATAGGCCACCGATGTAGGAATAGGATCCGATGCGGGTGAACTGATGAATGGCTACAAGGCCGCCGATAATAGCATGATCGTCAATCTGTACATGTCCTGCCAGAGTGGCACCATTGGCAAGGATAGCAGAATTACCCACAATACAGTCATGGGCAATATGCACATAGCCCATGACCAGGTTCCCTGAGCCAATCGATGTTTTGCCCTTGTCCGTCAATGTACCGCGGTGGATGGAGACATATTCCCGGATCTGGTTATTATCACCGACAACGAGTTCCGTATCCTCGCCCTTGTATTTCAAGTCCTGTGGCGGGGCACCTACCGTGGCAAAAGGACCGATAACATTTCCCGAACCAATTGTAGTTGGGCCGCTTATAACCGAGTGCGGCTTGATAATAGTATCCCGCCCGATCTTTACTCTATTTTCGATAATCACATAGGGCCCAACACTGACTGAGCTCTCAAGTTCTGCTCCGGGATCAATGATTGCCGTTGGATGTATATTCATTTTTTCTCTCGAGAAAATAAGAGGATTGGAGAAATAATTACACAAATGCCGCCATAAATTCCGCTTCGGCAACTAATTTTTTGTCCACCGTGGCCTTGCCCTCCATCTTCCAGATTTTGCCTTTGTGCTTTATAACCACCATCTCGAAGATCAGCTGGTCACCGGGAACAACCGGGCGGCGGAATCTTACCTTATCAATTCCAGCAAAGTAGATAAGTTTTTTGCCAATCATTTCAGGCAGGGAATAAAAGGCAAGGATGCCGCCGACCTGGGCCATGCCCTCCAGGATGAGGACGCCCGGCATAACGGGGTCGGAAGGAAAGTGTCCTTGGAAATAAGGTTCATTCATGGAGACATTTTTTAAGCCCACCATGTTTTTTGCTTTCTCACCTGCAAGAATTCTATCGACGAGCAGGAAGGGATAGCGATGCGGCAGAAGCCGGACGATCTCTTTTATATCCAAGGTTGAAATGTCACTTGCCATTCCTGTTCTCCTTTCTCATTGGATCTTTTATCATATATGTTATCACGTGTTTCTCCTATCTTAGATAAGGAAAATTCTATAGTTATTCTATCCTTGACCCTCATCCGGAAATAGTTTTGCATACAGCTTTTCCATCTTTTTCCGCATGTCGAGCATTTCAGCATACAGTTTCGGCAGTTTTGCATAGATGGTACTGGCCCTTAACCAGTCCCTATGAGGAATGGCTGGGATCCCGGATACAATGGTTCCCTTGGGTACGTTGGCATGCACACCTGATTTGGCAGCCACCATGACGCCGTCACCAAGGTGAATGTGACCTTTAATGGCAACCTGCCCTCCTAGCACAACATTATTACCCAGGGAGGCGCTGCCACCTATGGCAACCTGAGCGACCACCAGTGTATTTTTACCAATTTTTACATTGTGGCCGATCTGCACCAGATTGTCCATCTTGGTGCCCTGCATGATATGGGTTTTACCAAAGGTGCCCCGGTCAATGGTTACGTTGGCACCGATTTCAACATCATCATCAATCTGCACCGTACCGATGTGGAGCCATTTGACATGTTCGCCGTGCTCGTCAGTGGCAAAGCCGAAACCGTCACTGCCGATAACAGTGCCGCTGTGAATGATGACCCGTGAACCGATGCAGCAGGAGTGGTACACTGTCACATTGGGGTAGAGAATACAGTCGTCGCCGATCACAGTATCGTTGCCAATAATAACACCGGGATGCAGAATCACCCGTTTGCCCAGCCTGACCCGGTCGCCGATGGCTACAAAAGGGCCAATTGATATTTCTTCAGGGATCTGGCAATTGTTGCCAATATCAGATTTGGGGTTGATACCTGCCGCCCGAAACGGTTTTGCCTGATAGAACTGCTGGACGCGCGCAGCAGCGAGATAGGGATCTGCAACCTTGATCAGGGGTTTTTCATCATAAACAAGCTGTTGCGGTACGATAAATGCTGAACCGTGACTTTTTTTCAGGATATCAATATGTGCTTCCTTGACCATAAAGGCAATTTCGCCTTTTTTCGCAGAGGCCAAGTCAGCCAAACCATGTATTGTAATCTGAGGGTCACCGTTAAGTTCCCCGCCCACCATGGCGGAAAGCTCAGCAAGCGTCAAAGTTTTTGCAACCATGTCTCGGTGTAGGAAAATTATTAATCAAGTTACAGATACTCGGGAAAAAAGAAAAATACCTTGTTATGGGATGCAATTCAAGGAATCAGTTGTAAAGAAAAACTTTCTGCCGCAATTTGTCAAAGGCAACCAGGTCATTCTGCCATGATTTTTCCATATCCATTATACTTCTGAACTGTTCAATGGTTCGGCGTACCTTTTTGTCGCCTAATATCAAATCCATGGGCAGTCGTTCATATTCATATTCGTAGGGAGGCTGTTTGTATGCAAATGCTTCGGGGTAGAGGAACATGACAACCTGCAGCAAGGCAAGAGAGGTGCGATAGGGGCGAAAAGCACCCGGATCGGTAACATGGATCTGGAACCCTTTGCAGGTCTGCCCGGTCCACTTGTTGGACGTGGGCTCGAATATGATCGGCCGCAGAAGGCAGCCGGGGAGCTCGGCTCTTTTCTCTATTTCGCGCAGAATGTCATCATGATCAAAAAAAGGGGAGCCAAAAAGTTCAAAGGGTAAACAGGTGCCCCGGCCCTCAGAAATATTTGTGCCTTCCCAGATTACCTGCCCGGGATAAACAAGAGCGGTTGCAGGTGCAGGCATGTTCGGTGAGGGGAAGACCCATGGCAGGTCTGTGTCGGTGTACAACATATGGCGTTGCCAGCCATACATGGGGACAATTTGCAGATCAGCCCCAATGTTGAAATGGTTGTTGAGCAGTAGGGCAAGCTCGCCGAATGTCAGCCCGTGGCGCATAGGAATGGGGTAAAGTCCTACGAAAGAATAGCAATCTTCCTGGATGATGTTGCCTTCCACCAGCTCTCCACCCAGAGGATTGGGCCGGTCCAGCACCAGTACCTTTTTGTTGAATCCGGCTGCAGCCTGGAGGCAGTAAGCCATGGTATAGAGAAAGGTATAAACCCTGGTGCCTACGTCAAATAGATCAATAACAAGCACATCGAAAAGATCGAACATTTCTTTGGTGGGCCGTCTTTCCTCGCTGTAAAGACTGTAAATGGGCAGCCTTGAGGAAGAATCAACTGTATGGGCGGAGGCAATCATGTTGTCCTGTTTTTCAGAGAAGAACCCATGCTGGGGCGTGAGAAGGCAGGTCAGCTGGCCGGGAAAAGCGTTGATGAGCAGGTCACGGCTATGAGAGAGCTTGCCGTCCGTTGACGCCTGGTTGCAGAGGAGGCCGAGCCGTTTTCCTGAAAGCCAGTGCGGAGGTGACAGGATAAGCTGTTCTATTCCAAGGGAGATCATAAATAAGGTTTCAGCAGTGCCTTTATGCCTGCATGACCTTCTCAGCAGCACCTTTTAAGCCTTTGAAAGCATTGCGGGTATCAACTATCAGGTCTGCATGGTCTAGGATGAACCGGTAGTCATAGGCAGAATGATCGGTGGCCAGCAGGATACAGTCCATGGATGCCAGTGTTTCTGCACTAAGGTCAATGCTTTTGAGGTTAAAGGAGTATTTACGCATCGGGGGTAAAACCGGTATGTGCGGATCATTATAGTGCACCTCAGCACCCTTTTCCTGCAGGAGTTCCAAGAGCTTGAAGGAAGGTGATTCCCGTGGATCATCAATATCTTTTTTATAGGCCATGCCAAGCAGGAGAATCCTGGAGCCGTTGATTGATTTCCTCCTGTTGTTCAAGGCTTCCATGACACGCTGCACAACGTAGTAGGGCATGGCAGTGTTGACCTCACCTGCCAATTCGATGAACTTGGTAGGAAAATCGTACTCCCGGGCCTTTGATGTCAGGTAAAATGGATCGATGGGGATGCAGTGCCCGCCAAGACCTGGCCCCGGATAAAAGGGCATGTAGCCAAAAGGCTTGGTGCTGGAAGCCCTGATCACCTCCCAGACATCAATTCCCATGCGGTGACAGAGAATCTTCAGTTCATTCACCAGGGCTATATTGACGCTGCGAAAGATGTTTTCCAGGAGCTTGGACATTTCTGCAGTCTGGGTGGAGGAAACCTCTACCACAGACTGTAAACCGGTTTTGTAGAAATCTGCAGCAAGCTTGGTGGATTCATCATTGATGCCACCTACAACTTTAGGGATGTCCGCGGTAGTATACTTGGGATTCCCCGGATCTTCACGTTCCGGGGAAAAGGCGAGGGCAAAATCTATTCCAGCCGCAAGCCCTGAATTTTCAAGGATGGGCTGCAGCAGTTCAACAGTGGTACCCGGATAGGTGGTTGATTCAAGGATGACCATCTGCCCGGGCCGCAGGACTTTGGCTATGGAATGGGCCGTTTTTTCTATATACTGCATATCCGGCTCCCTGTTCTGGGTCAAAGGGGTCGGGACACATATGAGGAGCACATCCGGTTCATTGAGCCTGGAAAATTCAGCCGTGGCAGAAAATCTGCCCTGCTGCACAAAGCCGGCCAGCTTATCCGATGGGATATGTTCGATATAACTGACTCCGGCATTCAGCAAGTCAATTTTTTTGGCGTCAAGGTCGAAACCAAGGGTAGCGATACTTTTTCTCAAAAAGGTGAGGCTGAGGGGCAAGCCGACATATCCCAGACCGATAATCCCCAACAGAAATTCCTTCTGCGCAATTTTATCCTTGAGTTTGGCAAGTTCCGGCGTCATAAGTACCTCGATTTATATAAACAAGAAAAGTAAAACTGTCTTCTCAACTTCAAAAAACAGAGGGTATTGATCAGGATTATTCCACAGTTACGCTTTTTGCTAAATTCCTTGGCTGGTCCACATCACAGCCGCGCAGGGCGGCAATTTCATAGGCCAGCAGCTGGGCCGGTATGGTGAAAAGAATGGGGTTCAGCTCCGGCATCATGGTAGGTGTTTTGGGCATGAACACCACATGATCGGTAATTTTTTTCAACTGCCTGTCCCCCTTGGAGCCGATAAGAATGATCTGCCCCTGCCTGGCCCTGATTTCTTCAATATTAGAAATGGATTTTTCGTAGACGTTGTCCTTGGGGACCAGGCCAAGGATAGGCATATCCTTGTCAATGAGTGCTATGGGGCCGTGTTTCAGTTCCCCGGCAGCATAGCCCTCGGCATGGATATATGATATCTCCTTCAATTTTAAAGCACCTTCCAAGGCGATGGGGTAATTCAGCCCCCTGCCGACAAATAAGAAATTGCGGCTGTCATAAAAGCGCTCGGCAACAATTTTTATCTTTTTTTGCAGGGCAGGAAGATTTTCTTCCAGAAGCGGTGGAAGACCGATAATGGCCTGGCCAAGCTGCCTGACCTTTTCTGAAGACAAGCTCTTTCTCACCTGGCCCAGATAAGAAGCAAAAAGAAAAAGTGCCGCCAGCTGGCTGGTGAATGCCTTGGTCGAGGCAACCCCGATCTCCGGGCCGGCATGGGTGTAGAGCGTGGCATCCGCCTCCCTGGTCATGGTACTTCCCACCACATTGCATATCGTTATAACCTTGGAGCCGAGCTGAGAAGCAAGTCGTATCCCGGCCAGGGTATCTGCGGTTTCGCCGGACTGGGAGATGGAAAGGGTAAGGACTTTTTTGTGCAAAAGCAGCTTGCGGTAACGGAATTCGGAGGCAATATCCACCTCGACCGGGATGCCAACCCATTCCTCTAGCCAATACTTTGCCACGAGGGCCGCATGCCATGAGGTGCCGCAGGCAACAAGGGCTATGCGCTCAATGTTTTTAAGTTCTTTTGCCAGCTTCTTTAATTCAGGCAGTTCTATCCGGCCGCTTTGTGGCTCAATCCTGCCGCGCAGGGTGTTGATCAGGGCCTGGGGCTGCTCGAATATTTCCTTGAGCATGAAGTGCTTGAACCCGGCTTTTTCAGCCATGCCGGCATTCCAGGTAATGGTATGCACCTCCTTCTGGATCCTGCGGCCGTGGTCGAGACCTCTGACCTCCCATTTGTCTGAAGCAAGTACAGCGATCTCATTATCTTCGAGAAAAACAACCTCCCTGGTATAAGGCAGAAGGGCGGGGACATCGGAAGCCAACAGGGTCCCGTCGCTGTTGTTAATTCCAAGGACAAGCGGACTATGATTTCTGGCGGCCACCATGATATCCGGCTGTCCTTTCCACAGTATGCCCACTGCGAATGAGCCTTTTACCCGTTTAAGGGCCTTTCTGACAGCATGTACAAGATCATGGTCAAGATATTCTTCAATGAGGTGGGCCAAGACCTCTGTATCTGTTTCTGAGCGGAATATGTGCCCCTTTTTTTGGAGTTCAGTCCGCAAGGTCTGGTAGTTCTCGATAATGCCGTTGTGCACCACCACAAGGTCATCGTTACAGTCTCCATGGGGGTGGGCGTTTGCAGTGGTAGGGGCACCATGGGTAGCCCAGCGGGTATGGCCAAGTCCAACATGGCTTTCAACACCCAGCACCTCTTCCACAATTTTCCCGAGGTTTGTGAGTTTTCCCTGAGCCCGGTGTTTGGTCAACCTGCCGTCCTGAAAATATACCAAGCCAGCGGAGTCGTATCCTCTGTACTCAAGGCGTTTTAGTCCTTCCAGGAGTATGGGGACAACTTTCCTGGAACCGATATAGCCAACTATGCCGCACATGTTTTTCCCAAAATAAAGATGATTAAAATTGTTTTAAGGCTTACATTAGAATGTCATGTGAAAATCAAGACAGAGTCTTCATTATTGCTGTCAAACTAATTAACAGGTAATGCTTGCTGTGGTGATAATTTGTGCATGCATATTCCGTAAGGCTTATATGTTTGTGTGAAAGAGATAACTGTATAAAATTTCTAAACAAATCTACATGACAAAAGGCGCTATTGCGAGTTTTTTCTTTTCTACCTGTCAAAAAGGTTGTAGTTATTTACCATTTTATCCAGAAAAAATCATTGGCTAAACAGGAAGAGTTGCTCGCTAGGATAAAAATAACGTAATATTCAGCTGTAAACAAGAGAGGGCCACAGTTATAAACCAAGGATAAAGATTATGGCTAAAGACCTGAAGCAGATGCGGCAGAGGCTCAAAGAACTCCTGCTAGAAAAATCATACCGCGAAGGCAGGATTATACTTACTTCTGGAAAGGAGTCTGATTTTTATATTGACGGCAAGCAGACAACCCTTGATGCAGAGGGTGCGTATCTTTGCGGTATGCTTCTTTATGATTTAATTTGTTCAAGCGCTTTAAAAATTAAAGGTGTAGGAGGTATGACACTGGGGGCAGATCCTCTGGTTACAGCAGTTTCAATTGTGAGCTACCTTGAAGGCGGGCCATTACCAGCCTTTATAGTGAGAAAAGAGCCGAAATCCCATGGCACAGAAAACTATATCGAAGGCAAAAACAACATGCCGCCAGGAGCGCAGGTAGCATTGCTTGAAGATGTAGTCACAACCGGGGGCACACTGCTGCAGGTAATTGAACGCGTGAAATCCCAGGGGTTTGAAGTGGGTTTGGTCGCCACCATCGTGGACCGTCAGGAAGGAGGAGCCGCAGCTCTGGCAGCAAAAGGTTACAAGCTTCTTGCACTATTTACCAGGGAAGAGTTGCTGCAACCATAGCGAAGCATCGTACGGCTTAATTCTTTTGGCAGAAATCTGGATGACGTGCAAGAATTGCAAAGGACAGCTCGAGATTATACGGACATGCAGAAAAATCTGCATGCAGTGTAAGGAGTGCGGTCAAGAGTTCAAGATCCACGAGGTTGCGGACCAACTTGATTCTGAAACTGAAGAAATCCTCAAGCGGTATACTGTCATAATTTATGATTAATTTTAAGAAATAAGTGAAATGAAAAAACCTGATATTGATATTGGTGCCTGTACGCTCTGCATGGGCTGTGTTGAGACCTGTCCTGAGGTGTTCCGTTACAATGATGCCGGATATATTGAAATTGTGGAGCTTGATCAATACCCTGAAAAAGAGGTTGATGATGCGATAATGTTCTGTCCCGAGGACTGCATTGTCTGGATTGAGGGATGAACAGAGATAATAAAAGTTTTGTGGAGTTTTTTGGGCTTTGTTTAGGAGCATTTCCGGGGGCAGTTGATTCCCCGTGCACAGTGAACACCATATTAAATTCTGCTGTCAAATCTGTTACATCATGAAACAGCGGCCTGCCGCGGCTCAGGCAGGTTAAAATTTCAGGCTCCTCTACTCTTGGAATTTTTGCATGAATTGTTCAAAGGACTGTCATGAGCCATCCAGCTTGCGGTAGAAGGACTACGATGTGCAAATAGTATACAATTTCATGTTTTATAAAAAAAGTTAACCTTCAATGCACAAAAAATTTCATGTCTAAAAGAAGCGGAAAAGGGGTAGGGCGCCTGTACCGGGCATTTGGCTGGTCAATGTCGGGCCTGAAGGCGACCTTTGAGCATGAAGCCGCCTTCCGCCAGGAGCTTTTATTGTGTATTATCCTGGCACCATTAGCCTTTTATTTAGGAAGCACAGGAGTTGAAAAAGCTCTGTTATGTGGCAGTCTCTTTCTTATCCTCATTGTCGAACTGTTAAACAGTGCTATAGAGGCAACAGTCGACAGGATCGGCGAAGATGAGCATCATCTGGCTGGGAGGGCCAAAGACATAGGTTCTGCGGCAGTTTTTCTTTCTCTGTTGAATGCAGGAGTAATCTGGCTGCTGGTTATTTTGAGCTGAATTCTTTTGGGAGACTCTATGGCAAGCAGGGCTTAATTTGCAGAAAGGCGATTTTCATAATTCTCCAGGTTCTCGAGGGTGCCGATAATTTTCTGGGCTGCATCAAAAAAGGGGCCAAAAGTTTTAGCATCAAGAGCACTTAAAGCAACAGCATTGTAATCCCGGCATTGTTTTTCAACAAATTCCCGCCCAACCTGATCGCTCTTATTTAACACCTTCAGACAGGGTATTTTGTCCAGTTCAAGCTCCTGCAACTGTTTCTCTACAACAGCGACCTGGTTAGCAAACCGTGGATTGCTGACATCAATTACATGCACAAGCATGTCGGCTTCATAGAGTTCTTCCAGGGTAGCCTTAAAGGCCTGAAGCAATTCAGCCGGCAGGTTGCGGATAAAACCCACGGTGTCGGTGATTATTACCTCAATGTCCCTTGGGAAACGGAGACGCCGGCTTGTGGGGTCTAATGTGGCAAAAAGTTTATTCTCAGCAGTTATCTCGCTTTCTGTAAGTGTATTTAAAAGGGTCGATTTGCCGGCATTAGTATACCCTACAAGGGATATGACCGGTATGGACTTTTTGCGGCGCCGGGATCGTCTTTGATATCGTTCCCGGCTTACTTTGTTTAATTTTTTTGTCAGCATGGCAATCCGATCGTTGATGCGCCTGCGGTCTATTTCCAGCCTTGTTTCGCCGGGGCCGCGGCCGCCGATACCCCCGGTCAGCCTGGAAAGAGCATCATCTCTTTTCGTCAGGCGCGGCAGCATATATTTGAGCTGGGCCATTTCAATCTGCAGCCTCCCCTCACGGCTCAGGGCCCGTCTGGCAAAAATATCCAGGATGAGTTGGGTCCGGTCAATCACCCGCAGCTCCGTGTGATCGGTAATGGAGCGGATCTGGGAGGGATTGAGTTCCTGGTTGAAGATCAGAAGGTTGGCGTTCAAGCGCAGGGCCGAGAGCATGATCTCGGCGAGTTTGCCTTTGCCGAGGATATATTTTGGATTAATTTTGGCCCGCTGCTGGATAACATTGTCAAGGACAATGACATTGTCGGAGCGGGCCAGCTCAACAAGTTCGTCCATTGTTTCCTGGGCAGAACTGCGGCCATGCCCCCGGGTTGACGTGATAACGCTTATCAGTATGGCCCTGTCTTTTCCCCTGTCAATTGCCTTGATAGGCAGCAGCCTGGCAAATTCCTGCTCCAGGGCTGTTATGAGTTCGTCAAAGCCGAAGGCTTGCTGTCCAGGAGCAATCGCCTCCAGGAAAGTCCAGTTTTTTCCTGCCTGGGGAGATGGAACAAGGTGCGCACAATAAAGTTTTTCAGGTTGGCCGTCCGCCCGGATCTTGATTATACCCATCAGGTCCAGGCGCAGGAACAAGAGGTCGATGAGATCGTCATCGGTCAGATTTTCTCCGGCGAGATGGGTATGAATACAGCGTAAGCCCTTGAGGCGGCCACCGGAAGAACGGATGCTCGAGAGGGCAGGAATGACAATCTGCTTGGCATCACCGACAATGACCATGTCGACCTGGCCTGAGCGCTCAATGAGCACACCAACCTGTCTCCCTGTGTCGTGGGAAATTTCAGCCATGGACCGAGCCATTTCCTGGCTGATTATGAGACCCGGCGCTATGCGTTTTTTGCCTAGACGCTCAAGATCTTTAAGTTGAGCTGTTTTCAAACCACCGGTATTGCCGACAAGCTTACTGATTTTGTTTCTCCCTGAGAATACGTTTATCGCCCACGCGGATGGTAACCTTTGTTTTGTCGAAGTATTCAAGAAGAGGAATGCTGAACTTTCTTGAAAGACCAGTCAGTTCCTTGAAAGCAGGCGTATCTATTTCCCCGTCTTTAACGAGAAGGGCAACCAACTCTTCCTTGAGATTCTCCATGGCCGGCTTGTAAAAGTAGAGATCCTCCGTGACTTTGCTTAAAACATCATCCTGGACCAAAATAGCCAGGACTTCTTTCAGGGATTGCTGCGGATACTTGCTGAAATTTGCCATGACTTCCTTGATAGTCGGCGGAGCAAGATCGGCCTGCCTGTAAAAGGTTTCAAGTTCCCGGCGCAGCATTTGTTCGTCTTCTTTCAGGGATACCTTGTGCTCAGGCAGGCGGATCAAGGCCTGGTCCTGAACGATTTCACCCTTCTTTTGTAAATCATTTAACAAGAATTGAAATAGGCGCTGGTCAAGCCTTCTGTAAAGCAGGGAACGGAGTTCTTCTTTAGGCACCCCTGCCTTGAGGGGGTTTTGCTGGTGATAGGCGGCAAGGACTGAGCGGAGTTTCACATCCAGCTTCTCATACACGGCAGTGGATACCATGCGTTGTTTATCCTGTTCGATGAGTATAATTTTCCTGGATGATAGCGGTTGCTGCAAAATCTTTTTGAGACGATTTCCGAAAACACCCATCTTGACAGCAAGCCTGTCGAGGGTTAGGCCGTTGTAGCCGCTTTCCCTGATATGGAGCAGGGCAAGGTTTTCAGGTTTGTTTTCCCTGTAAGTTGCAAAGATTTCCTTGTTTTCTTCGCGGAACCGCTTTCTTTTTCTGGGTGAACCGTTTAAGACCATACCGCCGCCGATGGTATGGACCGGGGAATAGCTGCGGATGACGTACCTGTCACCAGGCCAGCAGCCGACTTGTTCTTCAAGAAGTATCTGTACATCGGCATCAGAGTCGGGTTCCAGTTCCTCATCAGCTAGCAGGACGATGCGTCCCATTATCTCTGCCGTGCCAAGGTGAATTCTAACCCTGGTCCGGTTTTTATAGTTTTTCCTGGCTGATTTCAGGTAGAAAAAGTGCGCGTCAAGCAGGTAGGAAGGCTGCAGGGAATCAACAGAAGCAGCCATGTCGCCACGTTTGATGGCATCTTTTTCCAGCCCCTGTAGATTTATGGCGGTTCTATGGCCTGCTTCTGCCTCTTGCGTATCTTTGCTGTGAACCTGGATGCCCCGGATCTTGCCGGATTTGCGGCTGGGATAGAGCATGAGGTCTTCACCGGTTTTTATGCGGCCGGATATGGCTGTACCGGTAATGACCGTCCCAAACCCTTTCATGGAAAAAACCCTGTCGACCGGCATGCGGAAGGGGCCATAAGCATCAGAGAAGTCCGATGCTGCCACAAGTTCATCAAGGGTGTTCCTGAGCTCTTCAATGCCGTCACCCGTAGCGGATGATACTGTGAGCAGGGGCGCCTCCGCCAGAAATGAACCGGCAAAAAAAGTCCTGATATCATCAATGACCAGCGCCAGCCACTCCGGCTCCACCATGTCTTTTTTGGTGATAACAATGAGACCGCGCTGTATGCCGAGCAGCCGGCAGATTTCAAAATGTTCCCTGGTCTGGGGCATGATGCCCTCATCAGCGGCAATGATGAAGGCGACCAGGTCCATGCCGGAAGCGCCGGCCACCATGTTTTTGATAAATCTTTCATGACCCGGGACATCCACGATGCCAAGGCGGTGGCCGCAGGGCAGGTCAAGATAGGCAAAGCCCAGTTCAATGGTGATGCCGCGCTCCTTTTCCTCCTTCAGGCGGTCTGTATCAATCCCGGTCAAGGCCCGGATAAGACTGGTCTTGCCATGATCAACATGACCGGCTGTCCCTAAAATGACCTCCCGCACTTGTTACCAGCCTCCGGTAAGAAAGGGATTTCCAGCTTTTTCCTGGGCAATGGTCGTCCGTTCCCCACCATACCCGTGCCCGGGCCAGACAATGGTATCAGGGGGCAGGACCAGGAGACGGCTTTTTATGGAATGCAGAAGTTCCTGCGTTGATCCGCCGGGAAAATCCGTGCGGCCGACGCCTCCTGCAAAAAGGGTATCACCGCTGAAGAGGTTGGGTTTGGAATAGAGGCACATGCCTCCGGGAGTATGCCCAGGAGTATGGATGACTGTGAGCGTTTCTTTGCCAAAGACGAGGATGTCTCCATCAACCACACGTTTGTCGGCAGGAGGGGAGGCAGGCAGGCCGAGCTGGGAGAAAAACTGTCCCACCTGCTCCTGCCTGAAAAAATCGGCGTCAGCAGCATGCATGACAATATCGGCTCCGGTAGCATCCTTAAGCAGCCTGTTGCCGCAAACATGATCGGGATGCCCGTGTGTGTTGACGATATATCTGACCGTGAAATCTTCCTGTTGGCAGGCAGCAAGGATATCCTCCTCGTTGCCGCCGGGGTCAATAATCACAGCTTCCCTGGTATCATCACAGGCCACTATATAACAGCAGACCCCCATCATGCCAACCGTCATCTGTTTAATACGCATTCTGTCTCCTGATGTAAATTATTACGATTCTTTTTTCACAGGCAGTTCCTTAATGATATTATCTATGACCTGTTCAAAGGCATTGGTCGCAACTGAACCGGCCCCGGAGGAAAGATACGGCCTGCCGGCATCTCCTCCGGCAACCACTTTCGGGTCCATGGGCACATTCCCCAGAAAAGGAAGATTGAAAGCAAGGGCCGTCTTTTTGCCGCCACCGGTGCCAAAGATATCCACGGGCTTGTCACAGTGGGGACAGATAAAACCACTCATATTTTCGACGAGCCCAAGGATTTTAATATTCACATGCCGGCAGAAATTGATGGACTTGCGGACATCAGCCAGGGCAACCTCCTGGGGTGTTGTCACAATCAGGGCATGGACATCTTTAATGGTCTGGGCCACGGAAAGCGGTTCATCCCCGGTACCGGGAGGCGCATCAATAACCAGGTAGTCCAGCTGCCCCCAGTCAATTTCAGCTATAAATTGCCTGATCGCCTGGATCTTGAGAGGGCCCCGCCAGATGATGGCCTCGTCGCGGTTGTCCATCATGTATTCCAGTGACATGATTTTCAGCTTGTCATTGTATTTCATTGGCGGCACCAGGGAGGTTTTTTCCTCTTTGGTTCTGTGCAGCCTTTCTGTGAGGTTGAGCATGCGGCAGATATCAGGACCATGCAGGTCAACATCCATCAGGCCGACCTGGAATCCCCTGTTGGCCAAACCCAGGGCCAGGTTCGTAGCCACGGTGCTCTTGCCAACTCCGCCTTTGCCGCTCATGACAAGAATTTTACGTTTGATTTTTGTTAATGCTGAAGTTATGGCAATGTCCTGTACCGCTTTGGCAGCTTTTACAGTGCCGCAGGTCCCTTTCGGGTCTCCGGTTTTGCTCGGACATGTTTTGCATGCATCTGACATGATGATAAACCTCCGAAAATGAAAACTGGATTGAAATAAGGTGTATTTATATACTGTAATGCTTAATGTTTTAAAAGCGAATAAGAAATTGTTTTTCAATCTCACCAATTATCCGGCATCATGAATAGATTCTTTATGCTTGATTTGTTTTCCGGATTTTAAGTAAGTTGCAGAAAAATAAGCCATTCTGACTGGAGTGTGGAAACAGTTTTTGCCGGGGGAAATCTGCAGGATAAATCCTGTAACCGACCAGGGAGTATATTCAAGACAGGTGAAGATTATGGATGATTTTGACAGAAGGATACTGGAGGAATTCAAGGAACTGGAAAGGCAGATGGGCAGAATGTTGAGAGCTGCCTCCATGTCACGGATGATACCCATGACCTCAAGCGGAGGATGGCAGCCTGCCGTCGATGTCTATGAGACAACAGATGACATAATAATCCTCATGGACACTGCCGGCATAGATATAAACCACCTTACCATCACGGCTGAAAAAAATCGTATCATTGTTGAGGGCAGGAGAAATCTGCCCAAGCGAGGGAATGTCTGCTGCATTCACCAGCTGGAAATCGAAATGGGCTATTTTAAAAGGACGATTTCCTTTCCAGTCACTGTCAAGTTTGCCGAGCCAGTTTTCAGCTGCCAGAACGGGATCCTGGAAATCAGGCTGTCCAAGGAAACAAGAAACTGCTCAATTCCGTAACCAGCAAGAAATAATGGATGAAAGATAATGAGTGAAGAGAAAGCATCAAGCGATAAACCTGCGAATGTCAACCCTGCTGAACTGCCAATTCCAGAGGAACTGCCTGTCCTGCCCTTGAGTGATTTTGTCTTTTTCCCTGGTATGGGATTTCCCCTCCAGGTTTCCAATGAACATTCCAGGCAGCTTATTGACGAAGCCCTGTTGCATGACAGACTGATAGCAGTTGTTTCCCATAAAAAAGTATCAGACAAAGAACCGTCGAAAGAGCTTTCCGATCATCTTTATGCCATTGGGGTAGTGTGCTACATCCATAAACTTATCAAGTCCCCTGAAGGCTTCTACCAGGTAGTTATGAGTGCGGTCAAAAAGATCAGGATCCTGAAATATACAGTGCGGGAGCCATACCTGAAGGCCAATGTGGAAGTCATTGAAATGAAGGTTTTAGAAGACAAGGAGGTTGAAGCCCACGTCCTCAACTTGCGGAATCAATTCAAGAAACTGGTCACGCTTTCCCAGTTGCCGCCTGAGCTGTACATGACGGTCATGGCCGTTACAGATCCATTTCACATAGCCTATCTGATAGCTTCACAGCTAAATCTTTCCGTTGAGGAAGAACAGGCAATTCTTGAGATTGATGAACTCAAAAGCATGTTACGGAAGGTGGCGGAAGAACTTGCCAAGCGCCTTGAAACTGTGGAGATGAGCAATCAGATCCAGAAGGCTGTCAAAGAGGACATGGATGAAAAGCAGCGCGAGTTTTTCCTGCGCCAGCAGTTAAAGGCAATCCGCAAAGAGCTTGGCGAGGATGATGAACATGCTGATATCAATGACCTCAAACAAAGAGTAGCGGGGGCTAAATTAGGGGAAGAACCGCGGAAGGCAGCGGAAAAAGAACTGGACAGACTTGCCAAGATTCCGCCTTCTTCACCTGAATACACTGTATCCAGGACTTATCTGGAATGGATTCTTGACCTGCCATGGGAGATTTCCACAACCGACTCACTTGACGTTGATGAGGCTCAGCGTATCCTTGATCAGGATCATTATGGCCTGGAAAAGATCAAGAAGCGGATAATCGAGTTTCTGGCCGTGCGAAAACTAAAGCACGACATGCATGGCCCCATTCTCTGCTTTGTGGGGCCTCCAGGGGTTGGAAAAACATCGCTGGGCCAATCCATCGCCCGTTCCATGGGAAGAAAATTTGTCCGCATTTCTCTTGGTGGCGTCCGTGATGAGGCTGAGATCAGGGGTCACCGGCGGACCTACATAGGAGCCCTGCCCGGCCGTATAATCCAGAGCCTGCGTAAGGCTGGCTCGAATAATCCGCTTTTCATGCTGGATGAGATAGACAAACTGGGCATGGATTTCAGGGGTGATCCTTCTTCGGCCCTGCTTGAAGTCCTCGATCCTGAGCAGAATTTTTCCTTTGCGGATCATTACCTGGAAATTCCCTTTGACCTCTCAAGGATCATGTTCATCACCACGGCCAATATCCTTGACACAATTCCCGGGCCGCTGCGTGACAGGATGGAAGTCGTCGAACTGCCGGGTTATACCGAAGATGAGAAGGTGATGATTGCCAGGGAACACTTGATTGAAAAACAGCTCGAGGCCCATGGTTTGACACCTGAGGACCTTGAGCTTACGGATAATGCCATCCGGACCATTATCCGCTCGTATACCCGGGAATCCGGGGTCCGGAACATTGAACGGGAGTTGGCTGCCATCTGCCGGGGCTTGGCTAAGGAGATCGTTTCAGGCAAAACAGGCAAGACACTGGTTGATTCCAAAGACCTGCAGAAATATCTCGGCCCCATCCGTTTTTTCCCTGAGATCATGGCGAGAAGCTGGGGGCCGGGACTCGCAACCGGGCTTGCCTGGACCCCGGTGGGCGGTGATATCCTCTTTATTGAATCGGCGAAAATGCCAGGCAAGGGAGGGTTGACACTCACGGGCAAGCTGGGGGACGTGATGAAGGAATCGGCCACTGCAGCTATGACTTATCTGCGTTCAAAGGCCTCACAATTCGCTATTGCCGATTCGGTTTTTGCTGCAACAGACACCCACATCCATGTGCCCGAGGGGGCCATTGCCAAGGATGGACCCTCAGCTGGTGTTGCCATGGTTGTTTCACTTGCTTCATTGTATACAGGCAGACCGGTACGGAAGGATATTGCCATGACCGGAGAGATCACCCTGAGAGGAGATGTTTTACCGGTCGGTGGTATAAAGGAGAAGGTGATTGCTGCGGTTCGGGCCGGTATAACCGATATTATCCTGCCGCATCTTAATGAAAAAGATGTGATCGAGCTTCCTGACAATGTGAAAGAAGGGATTAAGTTTCACCTTGTGCAGGGTATTGAGGAGGCGTTGGATATAGCCCTGGCCAAAGAGCAGAAAGCCTAGGCCGTCCGGTCAAGGATTCAGGTAAAAGCAGAGGCTGTGAAGGGAAACTGTTTGAATTGGATTGATGAGGACTTGAAATAACTGTTCAATGTTCATGGGCAGCGCACCCTTCCGCCTTGATGCTCTTGGCAGTAATGGGCTGGTCAACAGACAGGGAAAGACAGTTTTTGGGAATCATATGATGCGGATAGTAGCTTTCTTTCGCCTGACGCATACCCGGGATACCAAGATCCTGTTCCCGGTTGACATACTCAAAATCTGCAAGACCATATTTTGAAAACCATTGATTAATTAGCTGGCCAAGACCTGGTATATCAGCCATGGCCTTTTCAAAATGCCAGACGGCCGTACCGGGGGACAGTTCTTCTGCTATGGCAAAGGCCTGGATTGTACCATCAACTCTCACCGCACCGCCAAGGAGTCCCAATTCATTAAAATGCGCAAAGGTTTCTGCAATGGCATTGGCCTCATTGCATAACCCGGGATTGCGCCCGCAATCCCGGGTTATGCACCAGTTTTCCTGCATGGTTTCACATTCTGCAATGAGTCTTGAAGTGATGGGGATATATTCGCAGGTATGAATGCCGAGGCACTGTTTAATATGGTTGCGTTTTTTCGCGTAGCGCCGCCCGGCCAGCTCTGACAGATCGATTACCCTGTAAACATAATCAGCATTATCACGGTCCGGGTTTATCACAAAGCCTGGAGAGGGAAGATTTTGAGCAGCAGAATCGGGAATGCGGACAGCCCCGATAATGTCTTGTTCAAGAGCAGAAAATACTTCAGGAATTTGAATTTTGCCAACCGGTGGACCGAAGAGGATGTATTTGCCTTTCTCCCGGGCAGCATTAACTAAAAAAACGAGGGAATCCTCTATCTCAGCAAACAGGATCGGCCTGGAAGGCTGCCAGATAAAAAGGTTGGTAAAGGTGTGCTCTGAGATTTCAGGGGGATACGTACGCAAATATCCTGAAATCAGACTTCTGTCTGCCAGAGTCAAAGGGCGGATGTCAGGCATGAAACTTGTTTCTCACGTGTAGCAGGAATAATAAAAGTCTTAAAATTACTTACCTTTGATTTTTTTCACCAACTGGGCAATTTCCAGCCCCAAGACAACTCACTGCTGACCAAGGAGACAGGAGACCGCAGCTGGATTTCGTGGAAATGCTTCAATTCATGGTTGTACTTTTTCAGATCAACTACCCAGGCATTCTGCCGTTTATCAAAATCAACAGTCAGATCAATACCGCATTTCCTGATTTCAGGGTACAATTGCTGAATTTTGCCGCAAAGTTTTTTTTGTCCAGTATGGCTGCCAACCCAAGCTAAAATTTGATCTTTTAATATCTATCA
>Ga0209536_100000629_pt1 | contig 57322 bp, 54 predicted proteins | sample DeeMarSeWOR28_12_FD_187461 | JGI IMG/M metagenome (GOLD analysis project Ga0209536, IMG submission 187461) | Marine sediment microbial communities from White Oak River estuary, North Carolina - WOR-2-8_12 (SPAdes) (version 2) | ecosystem: Environmental > Aquatic > Marine > Intertidal zone >... | reverse complement strand
AATTCGGAGAGGTGGCAGAGCGGTTGAATGCACTGGTCTTGAAAACCAGCAAAGGTTTGTAGCCTTTCGTGGGTTCGAATCCCACCCTCTCCGCCAGAAAAGAAAACGGGCCCCCTTGTGGGGCCCGTTTTCTTTTCTGGCCGAGTGCGGTACGGGCTTTCGAACCCTGTTCGACGGGCGCAGCAGCGAAGCTGCATGCCCGGTCGCGTAGCGACTATCCCGCCCTCTCCCCCTGCTTGAAACTCTCGCAGCAGGGCCCATGTCCGACCCTTACAGCGATGTAACATGGCGGCCAGACACAGACGAAGGGAGACCACCGTGGCAACCGTATTGGTAACAGGCGCAAACAGAGGAATCGGGCTGCAGCTCTGCTCGCAATTTGCGGCACGCGGCGATGAGGTGATAGCCGTCTGCCGCGAGACCACGGATGAGCTGTCGGCTCTCGACGTCCGGGTCATCGACGGTATCGACGTAGGTAGCGGCACCGCAGTCGAAACCCTGCGCCAGGAGCTCGATGGCCAACCCCTCGACATTCTCGTCAACAACGCTGGCATCCTCCTGCGCGACAGCTTCGGCGACATCGATTACGATGCTATGGCCGAGCAATATCGGATCAACACGCTCGGACCGCTGCGGGTCACGGAGGCGCTCGTGGACAACCTTCACGAAGGGTCCAAGGTGGCGATCGTCTCCAGCCGCGTCGGCTCGATCGAGGACAACGGCTCCGGCGGCAACTACGGCTACAGGGCGTCGAAGGCGGCCGTCAACATGGTCGGCACCAATCTGAAGCACGAGCTGCTGCCCCGCGGCATAGCGGTCGCGATCCTCCACCCCGGGCTGGTCGCCACCGACATGACGGGTGGCAGCGGCATCCCGCCCGCCGATTCCGCGCGCGGGCTGATCGAGCGCATCGATGAACTCACGCTCGAAAATACCGGCGGATTCTGGCACGCCGAGGGCTATGCGCTGCCGTGGTGATGATAGAATCCGCGCTACTGATTTTCTGGGAGACCCATCCATGCAGGACAATTTGAGCTATCAGGCGCCGGTAGCGGAGCTGACCGCGGAAGACCGTTCGCAATTCATCTGGAAATGCTACGCGCACGTTGTCGGGGCAGTTCTTGCGTTTGCCGCGATTTCCGCCTACCTGTTTACCACCGGCATCTCGGAGCGCATTGCGGCGCCGATGCTCGGCAACTGGCTGCTGGTCCTCGGCGCGTTCATGCTGGTCGGCTGGGGAGCCTCGCACACGGCCCATCGGGTCAAGTCTACCGGCGCACAATACGCCGCTCTGGCGGTGTTCGTGTTCGCCGAGGCGATAATCTTTGCGCCATTACTGTACGTCGCAGAACTGAAGGCGCCGGGCACGATAGACAGCGCCGCCGGCGTCACCGTTTTGGGTTCGATCGGGCTGATCGCCACGGCCATGATTACCGGCAAGGACTTCTCCTTCCTGCGCGGCCTGCTCGTATGGGGGTTCTTCATCGCGATCGCGATCATCATCTCCGGGGCGCTGTTCGGCTTCGAACTCGGTACCTGGTTCTCGGTAGCAATGATTGCGTTCGCGGGCGCAGCGATCCTGTACGACACGTCCAACATCCTGCACCACTACCCGCAGGACAAATACGTCGCCGCATCGCTGGAGCTGTTCGCTTCCATCGCACTGATGTTCTGGTACGTGCTGCAGCTCTTCATGAGCCGCGAATAACCCCCGCGTATCACGCCGGACCACGAAAGGGCCCGCTACCGGGCCCTTTTTTGTTGTAGTCTCGGCGGCTGGCAATAACAACAAGGCGCGGCACATGCAGAAGCGCGGCATCAATATCGATTCGCTGGCACTGATTTTCTCGTTCATCGTCATTGCCCAGCTGATGTCCTACGTCATCACCCAGGGAACCTTCGAGCGGGCCCCGTTTCCCGAAAACCCGGATCGAATGATGGTCGTCGCCGGCACCTATGCGCCCGTCGCCGCGGACGATGAGGTCACGTTGCCGGCATGGCATTTCCTGATCGGCATCACCAAGGGTCTCGCCGATGCCCAGGACATCATCTTCCTGATCTTTATCGTTGGCGGCGTCATCGAGGTGTTGCGCAGAACCGGGGCCATCGACGCAGCACTGCACGGCGCAGTCGACAAGCTCGGCCACAGCCCCTGGATCCTGATCCTCGGCTGTTTCGTGATGTTCAGCCTCGGCTCGTTCACGATCGGCATGGGCGAGGAATACGTGCCGCTGATCCCGATTATCGTCACGATGTCGCTGGCAATGCGCATGGACGGCGTCGTGGCGATGGGCATGGTCTGGATCCCCTACGGCATCGGCTGGGGATGCGCCGGTATCAACCCGTTTGGCGTGCTGATCGCACAAAACATCGCCGGCGTGCCGCTGACGTCCGGCTGGGGTTTCCGGCTCGTCATGATGGTCGCGTTCCTGGCGCTCGCGTTCCACCACCTGTATCGCTACGCGCGGCGGGTACAGCAGGACCCCTCGCAGAGTCTTGTCGCGGACGTAGATTACAGCAGCGGCTTCGAGCCGCCGCACGACATCAAGATGACGGGCGCCAGGGCCACTGTCCTCGTGGTCTTCCTCGTGGGCCTCGTCTTATTCGTCTACGGTGCGGCCCAGTTCGGCTGGTACATCAGCGAACTCAACGCGGTGTTCTTCGGCATCGGTCTGGCCGCCGCGGTGATTGTGCGCATGTCACCCGGCGAAACGAGTCAGACCTTTCTCGAAGGCGCCGCCAAGATGGCCGCGCCGGCGTTGATCGTCGGCTTCGCTCGTGCAATCGCAGTCGTGCTCGAAGACGGCCAGATCATCGATTCGATCGTCCACGGCATCGCCGGGCTTCTCGAAGGGATGCCCGCCGACGTGTCCGCGGTCGGGATGCTGGTCGTGCAGTCGATCTGCAATTTCTTCATCCCGTCGGGCTCGGGCCAGGCCTTCGTCACGATGCCGATCATGTCGCCGCTCGCGACGCTGACCGGCGTGCCGCAGCAGACCGCCGTACTCGCGTTCCAGTTCGGTGACGGTTTCTCCAACATGATCGTGCCGACGAATGCGCTGATCGTAGGTGCTCTTGCACTCGGCAAGGTGCCCTATGCGGTGTGGCTCCGCTTCATTGGACCGCTGATGGTCAAGATATTATTGCTGGCCGCCGCGTTTCTCGTTTTCTCGGTCCACTTCGGCGAGGCCGTGGGGCTGTACTAGGCGAGAGCGGCGATCACCTCGAGTCCGCCCATGTAAGGCTTGAGTACCTCGGGGACGCGGATACTGCCGTCTGCCTGCTGGTAATTCTCCATGACCGCGATCAGCGCCCGGCCGGCGGCAACGCCCGAGCCGTTGAGCGTGTGGATCAGCTCCGGCTTGCCTGTATCCGGGTTGCGGCGCCTCGCTTTCATGCGGCGCGCCTGGAAGTCGTTGTAGTTGCTGCAGGATGAGATCTCGCGATAGCGGTCCTGGCCCGGCAACCAGACCTCGATGTCATACGTCTTGGTCGAGCCGAAGCCGATATCGCCCGAGCACAGCACCACGACCCTGTAAGGCAATTCCAGCTTCTGCAATATCACTTCGGCATGGCCGGTCAGTTCGTCGAGCGCGGCCATCGACGCATCGGGCGCAACGAACTGCACGAGCTCGACCTTCTCGAACTGGTGCTGGCGTATCATGCCGCGCGTGTCCTGGCCGTGAGAGCCTGCCTCCGAACGGAAACACGGCGTGTGCGCGACGTAGCGGATCGGCAACGCGTCGGCGTCGAAAATGACGTCCGCCGCGAGGTTGGTCACCGGCACTTCGGCCGTCGGGATCAGGTAGAAAGGCGACTCATCGATCGTCTTGAACTGGTCCTCTTCGAACTTGGGCAGCTGGCCTGTGCCGAGCAAAGCCTGTGTCTTTACCAGGTACGGCACGTAGGTTTCCGTGTAGCCGTGCTCACCGGTGTGCGTATCCAGCATGAACTGGATGAGCGCACGCTGCAGCCGCGCCAGCTGTCCCTTCATGACGACGAACCGCGCACCGGAGATCTTGCTGGCGGCCTCGAAGTCGAGCTGGCCCAGCCCTTCCCCGAGCTCGATATGGTCGCGCGCCTCGAATCCGAGTGCCGTGGGCTCACCCCACGTACGCACCTCGGTGTTGTCGTCTTCGCTGTCGCCGGTCGGGACGTCGTCGGCCAGCAGGTTCGGCAGGCCGAGCTCGATGTCGCGCAGCTGCGCCTGCACCTCGGCCAGAGCCTTCTCACCCGCCTCGAGACGCTCACCGAGATCCTTCACCGCCGCGAGCAGCGGCTCGATGTCCTCGCCCTGCGCTTTCGCCTTGCCGATGTTCTTCGCGCTCGTATTGCGCTCGCCCTGCAACTGCTCGGTCTCGACCTGCAGTGCCTTGCGGCGCTCTTCGAGCGCGAGGTACGCGTCGGTGTCGAATTCAAAGCCGCGACGCGCAAGGTTTGCGGCCACCTCGGCCGCTGACTGACGGAGTAGTTTCGGATCGATCATCGTGCTGCCTGTGTCTTTCGCTCACGTGCGCGGCGTTCGATGTCCTCGAGCTTTTCCCTGATGCGAATTTCGAGTCCGCGCGCGACGGGATGATAATACTTCACCGGCTGCATGTCCTCGGGAAAGTAGGTCTCCCCGAGCGCAACGGCATCCTCCTCGTCGTGCGCATAGCGATAACTCTCGCCATAGCCGAGTTCTTTCATCAGCCGGGTGGGCGCATTGCGGAGGTGCATCGGGACCTCGAGCGATCCCTTGTCTTTCGCGTCCTGCATTGCGGCACCGAACGCCGCATAGACGGCATTACTCTTGGCGGCGCATGCGAGATAGACGACGGCCTGGGCGATCGCGAGTTCACCTTCGGGGCTGCCGAGGCGTTCGTAAACCTCCCAGGCATTGAGCGTCAGTGCCAGCGCGCGCGGGTCGGCATTGCCGATATCCTCCGAGGCAACCCGAATCAGGCGGCGGGCCACGTACAGGGGGTCGCACCCACCGTCGAGCATCCTTGACAGCCAGTACAACGCGGCATCCGGGTCCGTGCCGCGGATCGACTTGTGCAACGCCGAAATCTGGTCGTAAAAATACTCGCCCTTGTTATCGAAACGGCGCCGACTGCCCGACGCGACCTCGTTGACGATCGCGTCGGTGATCACGTCATCTTCGGCGAGATCTGCAGCGAGTTCGAGCAGGTTCAGGGCTCGTCTGGCATCGCCATCCGCTGCCTGCGCAATAACCTGCATCGCTTCTGCCGCGATCGTGAAGCGCCCCGCGAGACCCCGCTCGCTGTCAGCCAGTGCGCGTCGCAGGACTGCAACGAGGTCGTCTTCGGTCAGGGCACGGAGCACGTATACCCGCGCCCGCGACAGCAGTGCATTGTTGAGTTCGAACGACGGGTTTTCGGTCGTGGCACCGATGAAGGTCAGCGTGCCGTCTTCAACGAACGGCAGGAAGGCGTCCTGCTGCGATTTGTTGAAGCGGTGCACTTCGTCGAGAAACAGCACCGTGCCTTTCTTGTGCATGTCGCGGTACTGCCGCGCCTCGGCGACGGCTGCGCGAATATCCTTGACGCCTGCCATCACTGCGGACAGCGCAATGAAGTGGGAGTCGGTCGTGGTCGCGATCATGCGAGCCAGCGTCGTCTTGCCGGTGCCGGGCGGTCCCCAGAAGATCATCGAATGGGCCCTGCCCTGCCCGATAGCCCGCCGCAAGGGCTTGCCTTCGTCGAGCAGGTGCCGCTGGCCGAAAAATTCATCCAGCGAAACCGGTCGCATACGGTCGGCGAGCGGACGATCCACCGCCTCCCGGTCCTCGATCGCGAACAGGTCAGTCAAGGCTCGCGCCCGCTCCTCGTGCGGCGTACCAGTCCTCGAAACGCTGGCTCCAGCCACCGGCACCGGCCAGCCCGATAAGCAGACCGATCATGACGCCGATCACGTCGGCGCCGATATCGAGCCATTCGGCCGAGCGGTAACCAACCGCGCGCTGGCAGAGTTCGATCAGGATGCCGAAGCCGATGAGTCCCGCGGCGATACGCCAGTAAGAGCGGCGCCGATACTGGCCGGCGAACCAGACGGCGAGGAACGCAAAGGTCAGCAGGTGCACCCACTTGTCGAGGTGGTCGAGCCAGCTCACTATTCGAACCCGGTCAGGCCACAGCCAGATCGCAGGCATTACGGCACCTGCGAGGACGATAAGGAGGAGCGCCGCGCTTGCGACCTGCCAGCGAAGCGCGTGGCGCAGCGGCAGCATCAATCAGCCGGAAGATTGGCAGCGACCGGTTTGCCAACGACATCCACGTCGTCCGGGACGGCAAACTCGAAGCGCGCGGCGTCGATGGGTTCGTTAACGGCGACGTTCTTCAGGACGACGACGGTGGTCTGCTCTAGGTTATCGAAGAACACCATTCGGCTGAGCACGTGCTTGTCAAAACCCAGCTCTACCCGCCGGAAGCCACTGTCCGTATCCACTGGCAGCAACCTGACCCAGGTAAGCCCGCTCTCGGCGAAGCTACCATCGTACTCAAACTGGTCCATCGCCTCGCCGGAGCCGCCGAGCAACAGGGCCGGGGTATTGGCGAGCGCGTCGGCCTGCGGCTTCACGGTGACCTGTTCGAGGTCGATATCGTAGCTCCAGATGTTAGTGCCGTCGGCGACCAGCCATTGCTCGTACGGCTCGGCGTAGACCCAGCGAAAACGACCGGGCCGCTGAATCTCGAGCGTGCCGGAAGTGGTCTCGAGCAGGCGCCCGTCGGGGTCGATGAGCGACTGTTCGAAGTCACCCGAGAACGTCACGACCTCCGTCACGAACTCGTTGACGAGCGCCTCACCATCGTCGACGGCTGTGTCCGCCGCCTGGACCGCTGCGGCGAATAGAAGTCCGGCGCTCAAAAAGGCTATTTGTCTCAACTTGCGTCAGTCCTCGGCAGCGGCAGCCGGCACCAGGATTTCACGCGTGCCGTTCGGCTGCAGCGGGCCGACCAGCCCCGCCGCCTCCATCGATTCCACCATTCGCGCAGCGCGGTTGTAGCCGATCTTCAGTCGTCTCTGCACACCCGAGATCGACGCCTTGCGCGTCTCCATGACGACCTGAACGGCCTGGTCGTACAGCGGGTCCTGTTCCGCGTCCGCGCTGTCAGCCGGCGCCGCGTCGATTCCGGTCAGTCCTGGTGTTGGACCTACAGGACCTTCGAGAATTTCATCGATATAGCGCGGGGTGCCGCTCTTCTTGAGGTGCCGTACTACCGCGTGCACCTCGTGGTCGGCGACGAAAGCGCCGTGCACGCGAACCGGCATCGACGTTCCCGGCGGCAGGTACAGCATGTCACCGTGGCCCAGCAGGTTCTCGGCGCCCTGCTGGTCGAGAATGGTGCGCGAATCGACCCTGGCCGACACCTGGAAAGCAATGCGTGATGGCACATTCGCCTTGATCAGCCCCGTAATGACATCGACCGATGGCCGTTGCGTCGCGAGCAGCATGTGTATGCCGGAGGCCCGCGCCTTCTGCGCGAGCCGCGCGATCAGTTCTTCCACCTTCTTGCCGACGATCATCATCATGTCGGCCAGTTCGTCGATGATGACGACGACGAACGGCAGCGGCGTGAGCGTCGGATGCTCGACGGGCTTCTCCTCGTCCTCGAACGGCGGTGGCGTGAATGTCGGGTCCTTGATCGGTTCGCCGGCGGCGATGGCTTCGTTGACCTTGCGGTTGTAGCCGCCGATATTGCGCACGCCGAGTGCGGCCATGAGCCGGTAGCGCCGGTCCATCTCGGCCACGCACCAGCGCAGCGCATTGGCCGCCTCTTTCATGTCCGTCACGACCGGCGTCAGCAGGTGCGGAATACCTTCGTAGACCGACAATTCCAGCATCTTGGGGTCGATCATGATCAGGCGCACCTGCTCCGGGTGGGTCTTGTAAAGGATCGAAAGCACCATCGCGTTGATCGCGACCGACTTGCCGGAGCCGGTGGTGCCCGCAATCAGCAGGTGCGGCATGCGCGCGAGGTCGGCGACGACCGAATTGCCGCCGATATCCTTGCCCAGTGCGAGCGTGAGCGGCGACACGACCTTGTCGTAGGCCTTCGACTTCAGGATTTCGCCGAGCGTCACGAGCTGCCGGTTTTCATTGGGTATCTCCAGCCCCACGAACGACTTGCCCGGTATCACTTCTACAATCCTGACGCTCACGACCGACAGCGAACGCGCGAGGTCCTTGGCAAGGTTGACGATCTGGCTCACCTTCACGCCGGGCGCAGGATCGAGCTCGAATCGCGTAATCACCGGGCCTGGCGAGACCGACTTGACCTCGACTTCGATGCCGAAATCACGCAGCTTGAGTTCCACCAGGCGGGACATCGCCTCGAGGGACTCTTCCGAGTAGCCCTGCTTCTGCGCCGGCGGGTCGTCGAGCAGCGACAGTGGCGGCAGCTCGCCGGCTGCCGGTGGATCGAACAACGGCACCTGGCGCTCACGCTCCGCCCTCGCGCTGGGCTCGAGGGACGGCATCACGGGCTCGATGCGCGGCGGCGGCCGGCCGGCCGTACGTTTCTTCTCGACCTCGATGATGTCCTGTCGCGCCGCCTGCTGCCGGCGGCCTTCGGCGCGGTCCTGGAACTCGGCAAATTTGACCTGCGCCTTCTCGTAAGCGAGCAGGCACCAGTGGCCGATGCGGTCCATTACGCTGAACCAGGAGATACCGAGAAACAGCGAGATCGATGCAACCCAGAGCATGAACAACAGCGTGCTCGCGCCGAGCAGCTTCATTACCGACTCGAGGCTGTGGCCTATAACCTGGCCGACGATGCCACCCGCGGTCTCGTTGAACCCTTCCGGCGAAAAATGCAGCGTAGCCAGTGCGCAGCTCGTGAGCAGTGTCGCCAGGAAACCACCGAAGCGCAGTGCGAAATCCATCCGCGTGAGCGCCTGCTGCGTCTTCTGCTCGCGGTAGAGCATCCAGCCCAGGTAGAAGACCATGACTGTAAACAGGTACGCAGGCAGCCCGAAGAAATTGAACAACAGGTCGGCGACCAGCGCCCCGACCCGGCCCACGCCGTTCTGGATCTCGGCTCCCGCGGTTGCCTGGCTGAAACCGGGATCCGCCGGATCGTAGGTAAACAGCGCAAACCAGAGAATGACCGCGAGCGCGCCGAAAACATACAGGGCTCCCTCGCGGAGCGCGCGATGCACCTGTGCGGACAAACCGGAGGCGGGTTGGGTGGATTTGCGGGCTTTTGCCATATTTAAGGTAAAGTGTAACGAATTGTTCTTAATCTTATGATTTTAAAGAACTATAACAGAATCAAAAACCAGTATTAATGTGCCTTTTGCGACGCCCGCGGTCGATGTCGACACCGCGATCCCCCGCATCCGGCAGCGATTATGGATGCTCACCCGTTCCGTTTTCCCTACACTAGCCCAAGAACACGACGGCGCCCGCCGGCAACCTTGAAAACCCTTAGGCTCAGCCGCAGGTCTGGTTGCCACCGATCGCCTGATACAAGACTTTCGCCAGGGGCAAATTATACATGAGTGACTTGAAGCATTGCCGCGTTCTGATCCTCGGCTCGGGACCCGCCGGTTATTCGGCAGCCGTCTACGCAGCACGCGCCAACCTCGATCCCGTCATCATTACCGGCGTCGAACAGGGTGGCCAGCTCATGACCACGACCGATGTCGACAACTGGCCCGGTGATGTCGAAGGTCTGCAGGGGCCCGAACTAATGGACCGGATGCTCCGACATGCGCAGCGCTACGACACCGAGATCATCAACGACCATATCCATACCGCGGACCTGTCGTCCCGGCCTTTCAGGCTCGACGGCGATTACGGCAGCTACACCTGCGATGCGCTGATCATCGCCACCGGCGCCACGGCGAAATACCTCGGGCTGCCATCGGAGGAAGCGTTCAAAGGCCGCGGCGTCTCGGCTTGTGCGACCTGCGACGGGTTCTTCTACAGGGGCAAGGATGTCGCCGTCATCGGTGGCGGCAACACCGCCGTTGAAGAAGCGCTTTACCTGAGCAACCTGGCATCCAAAGTCACGCTCGTGCACCGCCGCGATGCGCTGCGCGCCGAGAAGATCCTGCAGGACAGGCTGTTCGAGCGCGAAAAGGAGGGCAAGGTCGACATACAGTGGAATCACGTGCTCGACGAAGTGCTCGGCGACGACTCCGGCGTAACCGGTATCCGCATTCGCAGCACCACCGACGAATCGCAGACCAGCGATATCGACCTTGCAGGCGTATTCATTGCGATCGGACACAGTCCGAATACGGGACTGTTCGAGGGACAATTGGACATGCGAAACGGCTATATCGTCGTGAAATCGGGTATCGACGGTGATGCCACGGCAACCAGCCTGCCGGGCGTATTCGCCGCCGGCGACGTCGCCGACCATGTCTACCGGCAGGCCATCACGTCCGCTGGCGCCGGCTGCATGGCGGCGCTCGATGCAGAGAAGTATCTCGATGCGCTGGAATCCGGCGAACACCTGGCGAGCGGCGACGCAGCCGCCTGAACTGCCGACAGGAGAATGCGGCTAACCGTCCACGACGCCATCGCCGACATCGCCCCGGACGCATGGAATGCCCTCGCGGGTGATGCATACCCCTTCCTGCGGCACGAATTCCTGCTGGCGGCCGAGCAGACCGGCTGCGTGTCCGAGGATGCCGGCTGGGCGCCGCGCCATCTGACCCTGGAACACCAGGGGCGACTGCTCGGCGCCATGCCGCTGTACCAGAAGGAACACTCCTGGGGTGAGTTCGTCTTCGACTGGGCCTGGGCACGCGCATACGAACAGGCGGGGCTCAGCTACTACCCGAAACTGGTCTCGGCCATCCCGTTCACGCCCGCGCCGAGCCGGCGGCTGCTGCTGGCAGACGCGGGCGATTCCGAGTCCGCTCGCGCACTCGTGCACGGCGCGATCGAGCTCGCAGAGCGCTCCGGTTGCTCGTCATTGCACGTGCTGTTTCCCGTCGATGAAGAACTGCCGCTGTTTCGCGAGGCCGGGCTGCGCGTGCGCAAGGACTGCCAGTTTCACTGGCGCAACCGGGATTACGCGGATTTCGACGAATTCCTGGGGACATTCACGGCATCGAAGCGCAAGAAAGCCCGGCGTGACCGGCGCCGCGTGAGCGAAGCCGGAATCCGGTTTCGTCGACTGAAGGGCGCCGACCTGGACCTGCCGACCTGGGAACAGGTCTACCAGCTGATCAGCCTGACGTTCATGCGCCGCGGCTCACTGCCCTACTACAACCTGGAATTCTTCCTGCGCATCGGTGCGGCGCTGCCCGACAACATACTGATAATTGTTGCCGAACAGCATGACAAGCCGATTGCCGCCGCGGTGTTCTACGAGAGTCCTACCGCGCTCTATGGCCGCTACTGGGGAAGTGATGGCCACCACAACGCGCTGCACTTCGAGACCTGCTACTACCAGGGCATCGACTACTGCATCGAGAAGGGGCTGCAACTGTTCGAACCCGGTACGCAGGGCGAACACAAGATAAGCCGCGGGTTCGCCCCGACATCGACGTGGTCGGCACACTGGCTCGCACACCCGCAGTTCCTGTCGGCGATAGAGGACTATCTCGAGGAAGAAACCCGCTACGTCGATCGCTACATGCAGGCCGTCGACGCGCGCAGCCCCTACCGCGACGAAGGTTCCGGAGATGCGTCGTGAGCGGCAATAACCGCATCACCTGGATCTCTGCAAACGACCCGCCGGACGCATTTCCCGAGATCGGCCGCGCCATGCGCGAACCCGACGGACTGCTTGCCGCCGGCGGCGATCTCAGCGCCCCCCGGTTGCTCGCCGCCTATCGCCTGGGGATCTTCCCCTGGTTCGACGAAGGCCAACCGATCCTGTGGTGGTCGCCGGACCCGCGCTGCGTGCTGCTTCCAGGCGAATTTCATGCATCACGGCGGCTGCGCCGCGAACTGCGCGGCTCGGACGCCGAGATTCGTTTCAACACCTCGTTCGACGAAGTGATCGCCAGGTGCGCGGACCCGCGCCCCGGGCAGTACGGCACCTGGATTACACGGGAGATGACGGCCGCATACGGGCGCCTTCATACCGACGGCTGGGCGCATTCGATCGAAGTATGGCAACACGACACACTCATCGGCGGCCTGTACGGTCTGTCCATCGGCCGGGTGTTCTTCGGAGAATCCATGTTCAGCCGACAGAGCAATGCGTCGAAGTACGCTCTTTACGCGCTGTCGCAACTCCTGCAAACACACGGGTTCGCAGTGATCGACTGCCAGGTGCTTTCGCATCACCTGACCACACTCGGAGCGATTCTTCTGCCACGCAGCGAGTTCGCCGATATCCTGAAGATCGCCTGTGAACCGGCAGAGCCGTTCGACGCATGGCCCGCCAGGCCGCTCCCGGTTAACGAGATCGAGGCCATCCGCGCGGACGCCGCATTGCAATAACGCGGTCATTTCTGCACAATTCGCGGGCTTTAGGAATCAGAGACAGGGAACCCTTGGCCAAAGAAGAAGCCATTCAGATGGAAGGCGTCGTCATCGAGACGTTGCCTAACACAACGTTTCGAGTCGAACTCGAAAACGGTCACGTCGTCACCGCGCACATTTCGGGCAAAATGCGCAAGAACTACATTCGTATCCTGACCGGCGACAAAGTCACGGTCGAACTGACCCCTTACGATCTAAGCAAAGGTCGCATCGTCTATCGCGGCCGTTGAGCCGCACCGATCAGTCTTTTTCTGACAGGTGCTCGAGTTCCTTCACCGCAGGCTCGGGTGCCAGCTTCAGCTCATTGTCGTCGCCCACAGTCACCCGCACGTGACCGCCCTCGGAAAGACTGCCGAACAGTAATTCGTCGGCGAGAGGCCGCTTGATGTGTTCCTGGATGACCCTGGCCATGGGACGCGCTCCCATCTGCTCGTCGTAGCCGCGCTCGGCAATCCAGTCGCGCGCTGCGTCATCGAGTTCGATGGTCACGTCGTTCGAGCCGAGTTTCGCTTCCAGTTCCACGATCAGCTTGTCGACTACCCGCTTGATAGAGCTGATATCGAGTGACGCGAACTGGATTATCGCGTCCAGCCGGTTGCGGAACTCGGGCGAAAAGCTCTTCTGGATCACGGACATGCCGTCACTGCTGTGATCCTGGTGCGTGAAACCGATCGACGCACGACTCATTTCCTGCGCGCCGGCATTGGTCGTCATTACGAGTACGACGTTGCGGAAGTCTGCTTTCCTGCCGTTGTTGTCCGTGAGCGTGCCGTGATCCATGACCTGCAGCAGCAGGTTGAAGACCTCCGGGTGCGCTTTTTCGATCTCGTCGAGCAACACGACCGCATGCGGGTTCTTGGTGACCGCTTCGGTAAGCAGGCCTCCCTGGTCGAAGCCGACGTACCCGGGCGGCGCACCTATCAGGCGCGACACGGTATGCCGTTCCATGTACTCGGACATGTCGAAACGAATCAGCTCCACGCCCATAATCATGGCGAGTTGCCGGGTAACCTCGGTCTTGCCGACACCGGTAGGGCCCGCAAACAGGAACATGCCGATCGGCTTGTCTTCCTCGCGCAGCCCCGAGCGCGACATCTTGATCGCAGAACTCAGCGCCTCGATAGCCTGGTCCTGGCCGAAAATCGTCAGCTTCAGGTCCCGTTCGAGGGTCCGCAACGACTTGCGATCGGAGGCCGATACGCTCTTCGCCGGAATGCGTGCCATCTTGGCGACGATGTTCTCGACCATTTCCACCGTCACCCGCTCGCCACGTTCGCCCACCGGCTGCAGCCGCAGATTGGCTCCCGCCTCGTCGATCACGTCGATGGCCTTGTCAGGCAGCCGCCGGTCGTTGATGTGGCGTGCCGACAGTTCGGCCGCAGCGTCCAGCGCATCCGTGTCGTAGTGAACGCCATGGTGTTCCTCGAAGCGGGACTTCAGGCCGTGCAGGATGGCTATCGTCTCTTCGACACTCGGTTCGGGGACGTCGATCTTCTGGAAGCGACGGGCCAGGGCGTGGTCCTTCTCGAAAATGCCGCGATATTCCTCGTAGGTCGTCGAGCCAATACAGCGGATCTCGCCGTTTGCCAGTACCGGTTTGATCAGGTTACTGGCATCCATGACCCCGCCTGATGCAGCGCCGGCGCCGATGACGGTGTGGATCTCGTCGATGAAAAGAATCGCTCCGGGATCCTTCTGTACTTCCTTGATGACACCCTTGAGGCGCTTCTCGAAGTCACCGCGGTACTTGGTGCCCGCGATCAACGTGCCCATATCGAGCGCGTAGATCGTTGCGTCGCGCAACACTTCCGGGACGCGCTCCTCGGTGATCATGCGGGCCAGGCCTTCTGCCAGCGCCGTCTTGCCGACACCCGCGTCACCCACGTAGAGGGGATTGTTCTTGCGGCGACGGCACAGGATCTGCACCGTCCTTTCAATCTCGATCTCGCGGCCGATCAGAGGGTCGATCTTGCCGTCGATTGCGAGCTGGTTGAGATTGGTCGCGTAGCGCTCGAGCGGCGAAGCCTCCGCCTCCGTTTCCGTCTCCAGCGACGCCTCCTGCTCCTCGTTGTTGCCCTCTCCGGGGAGCTGCGGCATCCCGTGCGATATGTAGTTGACGATGTCGAGGCGCGTAATGTCCTGAAGATTCAGGAAGTACACGGCCTGTGACTGTTTCTCGCTGAAGATCGCGACGAGCACGTTACTGCCCGTAACTTCCTTCTTGCCACTCGACTGCACGTGGAAGACTGCGCGCTGCAACACCCGCTGGAAGCCCAGCGTCGGCTGTACGTCGGTGTCATCGTCCTGCGCAAGCAGCGGCGTTTGCTCCTCGATGAACTCGGTAAGCTGCCGCCGCAATTCCGTGATGTTCGAATTGCACGCCTTGAGAATCTCGTGAACCCGCGGGATATCCAGTAGCGCGAGCAACAGGTGCTCCACGGTCATGAATTCATGACGTTGATCTCGCGCTCGCTGGAACGCCTCGTTAAGACAAAACTCTAGTTCACTGCTCAACATGTGATGCTGCCGACTCCTGTTACGATTCTTCCATTGTGCACAGCAGCGGATGCTGATGCTGCTGTGCCAGACCCATGACCTGGGCGACCTTCGTTTCCGCTATTTCGAAATTGTACACGCCACAGATGCCTTTGCCTTTCGTGTGTACCTCCAGCATGACCTGCGTGGCTCGCGTCCGTTCCATGCCGAATATGGACTCCAGGATATTGACGACAAATTCCATTGGCGTGTAGTCGTCATTGATAAGGACGACACGATACAGCGGCGGCTCCTTGATTTCCGGCCTGGCTTCCTCGACCGCGAGGTCGAAATTCTGGCCTTTTTCAGTGTCGGTACGTCGTTCACTCATCGGTCCTGCTTTCCGTCTCCAATCTGGTCGATTTCTGCAAATCGGGCCGTACTTTTGGTGCGGGCACGGCGTTATGCGGGTTATTATATATGGCCCCCGGGCGCCGATTTCACCGTGGATCGCAGAATTTCATGCCAAACTCCGTGCGGAAATCGATTTTTGTTGATCAAGTCTTGGTATATTATTGGCAAATATAGGATTTTTGCTGACCTGGGCCCTTGTGTAGCTGGCCCCAACCCGTATCATCATCTCGCTGCGTTAACGTAAACGGATCAGGAAAGGACAAACCCGGACTCTGCATGGCGACTGACGCGAAATGGTCGGATTTCACGAGCCTTGACGGTGCCCGTAGGCTGGCGGCCGCCAATCAGCTGTTGCCGCCATGGGTGGCGTTGCTGCTCGTAATCGCTATCGGCTGGCAGCTGGCCAACATCATCTGGATGCTGATACCCGGGCCGGCCGCCGGGGATGCGGTCGTCGTGCCTGCCGGGCAGGTTGTTACAGGCAGATCCGAGCCCGTCACGGCGGACGTGCAGGCAATTGCCGCCGTGCACCTCTTTGGCGAGGCCAGCCCCGACGATGCAGCGCCCGTCGTCCCGGAGGAATCCGACGAGGATCTCGAGGATACCCGCCTGTCCAATCTCGAGCTGAAAGGCACCATTGCCTCGCCGGAACCGGCGATGTCGGCGGCGATCATCACCGACGGCAGGAATGAAGAGAAGGTCTATCTCATCGGAGACCCGATCGCGTCCAGCGCCAAGCTGCACGCGGTTTACACGGACCGGGTCGTGCTCAACGAAAACGGCCGCCTGACCAACCTGCGGCTGCCCGAGGAGTACAAGCACGTTGCGACGGCACCGGTACCGCGCTCGACAACGCAGCGTCGTACCGCACCCTCCAACAGCATTCAGTCTGTCGTCTCCCAGAACGTGGCGCGACTGGCCGACGTGATCCGCCCCACGCCCTACTTCGTTAACGGCCAGCAGCAGGGTTACCGGGTATATCCCGGTCGTGACCGGCGCCAGTTTGCTGCCCTGGGCCTGCGGCCCGGGGATCTCATCAAGGATATCGATGGCCAGGCGTTGACAGACCCAACGCAGGCCATGGAGATTTTTCAGTCGCTCGGTACGGCGAGCCAGGTATCGGTCACGGTCGAGCGTAACGGCCAGCCGGAAGTCATCGTACTGAAAACCGATCAACTCAATCTTGGGGAAGACGAAACCGAATGAATCACCAGTCAAGAAAGGTGTTGCGCAGGCTCGGGGTATCCGTGCTGGCGCTGGTCGTGATCCCGTTAACGCTGTTAGCACAACAGGTGACCATCACACCGAACTACAAGGAAGCGGATATTCGGCAGATCGTCGAGGCCGTGAGCGCGGTGACCGACAGGAACTTCATCATCGATCCCAGGGTGAATGCCAAGGTAACGATGCTTTCGAAGACGCCGATGACACCGGAAGCGTTTTACGAAGCGTTCCTCGCCATCCTCGAGGTGCATCAGCTCGCAGCAATGCAAAGTGGCGACATCATCAAGATCATCCCGAACGCTACCGCGAGGCAATACGGCTCGCCAATGGGAACCGGCCGCGCGGCCGGCGACGACGACATCGTCACCCAGGTTATCCAGGTGGAGAATGTCGGCGCCGCGCAGCTCGTGCCGATCCTGAGGCCGCTGATTCCCCAGTTCGGGCATCTCGCCGCACACCCCGGTTCCAACATGCTGATCATCTCGGATCGAGCCGGCAACGTGGCGCGGATGGTCAGCATCATTCGCCGTATCGACCTGTCGAGCGAAGACGATATCGAGGTCGTACCATTGCAGCACGCTTCCTCCGCCGAAATCGTTCGCGTGCTGACCTCCCTCACTCAGCAGCCACGGGCCGACGGCGCGCCGGTCTCGACCAGCCTCGTCGCAGACGCACGCACCAACAGTGTACTGATCGGCGGCGACAGGGCCGATCGGCTGAGATTGCGGACGTTGATCGCGCACCTCGATACCCCGCTCGAAGATGGCGGTGATACCCAGGTACGTTACCTCCGGTATGCAGATGCGGAAGAGCTCGCCACGAAACTGCAGCAACACTTCCAGGGCCAGGTGGCCGCCGCCCAGGGAGCGGGCGGCGCTGCGGCGGCTCCTTCGCGAAACGGCGAAGTCAGTGTCTGGGCCGATTCGCAAACCAACGCTATTGTTGTGAATGCACCGCCAAAGATGATGCGTTCCCTGATGCAGATCGTGGACAAGCTCGATATCCGCCGGGCGCAGGTGCTGGTCGAGGCCATCATCGTCGAGGTCATCGCGGACAAGACGGCGGAACTCGGCATTACCTGGGCAGTAGAAGGTGCAGCCTCGACGACACCTATCGGCGCAACGAACTTCCCGGATTTCGGTAATGGCGTGGTGCAGCTCGCTGGCGCCGCGGCAGGCGGCGGCGAAACGCCGGTGGACCCGGGCTCACTGATCGGTGACGGCATCACTTTTGGCGTCGGCCGGATCAGCGAGACGGGCGTCAGCTTTGCTGCAATACTGCGCGCCCTCGAGGGTGACGCGGACACGAATATCATCTCCACGCCATCGCTGGTGACGACGGACAACGAGGAAGCCAGCCTGAACGTCGGCCAGGAAGTACCGTTCGTGACCGGGTCGTTTACCAATACCGGCGGCAACATCGGCTCCGTCAACCCGTTCCAGACCATCCAGCGCGAGCAGGTGGGCGTGAAACTCACCATCACGCCGCAGATCAACGAAGGCAATTCCCTGCTTCTCGATATCTCCCAGGAGATATCGAACATCGCACAGTCGGTCGAAGGCGCGACCGACCTGATTACCAACCAGCGCATCGTCGAAACGACTGTTATCGTCGACGATGGCCAGATCCTCGTGCTGGGCGGATTGCTGGAGGATGTATTGCGCGAGAGCGAACAGCGCGTTCCGATACTCGGGTCGATTCCGTTCCTCGGCGCGCTCTTCCGGGTGCAGGCGACGGATAAAGTCAAGACGAACCTGCTTGTCTTTATTCGTCCAACGATCCTGCGCGACGCGGCTACGATCTCCACCGAGACCAACGCCAAGTACAACCTGATCAAGGAAGCACTTGACCGAACAAATAAGGACGGCATCAACCTCATGCCGCGCGAGAAAGGATTCGAACTACCGCCATTCGAGGAAGCGAACCGGCCGAAGACGCCGACAACCATGGAACCTCCGCGCAATGACGAGTAAGAGACGCTACTGATTTATGGGAATGGAACCTGAAACGGAAATCGTGCTGGAGTCACCCGCGGCCGAAGCAGAGATGGAGGCCGCTGCCCGGCAGCGCGCGCTACCCTTCTCTTTTGCAAAACGCCACGGCGTCCTGATCCGCGATATGACGAGCGACGGTGCCGACGCCGTGTATCGCGCGGGCGCATCTCCGCTCAGCATCGCCGAGGTCAGGCGCTACATTGGCATGCCGCTCAAATTGTCGCGCGTGTCGCCGGAGATCTTCGATTCCCTGCTGCAGGCTTCATACGAACAGGGCAGCCAGAAGGCCATGGAAATGGTGGGAGGGCTCGACGACGAGTTCGACCTGACCCAGGTGGCGCAGGAACTCGAGCCGTCCGACCTGCTCGAGAGTGATGACGACGCGCCGATCATCCGTTTCATCAACGCGGTGCTTACGGAAGCCATCAAGGAAAATGCCTCGGACGTGCACATCGAGCCTTACGAGAATCGTCTCGGCGTGCGTTTTCGGGTGGACGGTGTACTGCACGACGTCCTGCACACGCGGCGTGCTCTCGCCCCCCTCGTTGTATCGCGCATCAAGGTCATGTCGAAACTCGATATCGCCGAGAAACGACTGCCGCAGGACGGCCGTATCTCCCTGAAGATCGCCGGCCGTGCCGTGGATGTACGCGTTTCGACGCTGCCCTCCGGGCACGGGGAGCGCGTCGTGCTGCGTCTGCTGGACAAGCAGGCCGGGCGCCTCAACCTGACGTCGCTCGGCATGGACGACAAGTCGTTGTTCAAGATGGACGAACTGATCCACAAGCCACACGGCATCATTCTCGTCACGGGCCCGACTGGCTCCGGTAAGACCACGACGCTGTATGCGGCACTCGATCGAATCAACGACCACAGCCGCAACATCATGACCGTAGAGGATCCGATCGAGTACTTCATCGATGGCATCGGTCAGACACAGGTGAATACCAAGGTCGAGATGACTTTTGCCCGCGGACTGCGCGCGATCCTGCGCCAGGACCCCGACGTGGTCATGGTCGGCGAGATTCGCGATCTCGAGACGGCAGAGATCGCCGTACAGGCCAGTCTTACGGGCCACCTGGTGTTGTCGACACTGCACACCAACACGGCAGCAGGCGCGGTCACACGCCTTCGTGACATGGGCGTCGAACCTTTCCTGCTCTCGTCGAGCCTGATCGGCGTGCTGGCACAACGCCTCGTGCGCGTTCTCGACGACGATACCAAGATCCCGTATACCGCGACGGAATACGAGTGCCGTGTGCTGGGCGTCGACCCGAGCAATCCGCCGACCCTCTTCAAGCCCGGCGATTCCGGCAGCGCCGGTTTCGCGGGGCGCACGGGAATCTATGAACTCATCGCGGTCGACGATGCCATGCGCGCGATGATCCACGACGGCGTCAGCGAGCAGGAGCTCGAGCGCCACGCGCGGACGATGACGCCGAGTATCCGCGCGGACGGCCGCAGGCGCGTGCTGAACGGCACCACGACGCTGGAAGAAGTATTGCGCGTAACACGAGAGGATTAGGGCCTGGCCCGGTAACACGCTGTGGGAGCCTACGAATTCGTCGCGCTGGACAAGTCCGGCAAGGAGTCCAAAGGCCTGATCGAGGGCGACACGCCGAAACACGTCAGGCAGATGCTGCGCGAACGCAACATGTTTCCGGTGCGCGTCACCGAAGTCGCGCAGCGCGAGGCAAAGCGACAGACCACGTTCTCCCTGAGGCGCGGCCTGTCGCCCGGAGAACTCGCACTGATAACGCGACAGATGGCATCGCTGTCACAGTCGGGCTTGCCGCTGGAGGAAGTATTGCTGGCGGTGTCGCAGCAGAATGACCAGCCGCGGGCCAAGAGCATCCTGCTCGGCGTGCGCTCCAGGGTCATGGAAGGCCACACACTTGCGGATGGCCTCGGCGACTTCCCACAGGCCTTTCCCGAGCTCTACCGCGCAACGGTAGCCGCGGGTGAACAGTCAGGGCACCTTGACGTGGTCCTCGAGCGGCTCGCGGACTACACGGAGGCACGCCAGGAACTGCGTCAGCGCATAACCAACGCCATGATCTACCCGGCAGCCCTGATCATCATGGCGCTGGGCATCATCAGCTTCATGCTCGCGACCGTTGTGCCGCGCATTGTCAGCGTCTTCGAAAACACTTCGGCCGAATTGCCGGGCCTCACGCGCGGCCTGATCGCCACCAGCGACTTTCTGCGCAACAACTGGCTGTGGTTGATCATCGCCACCGCTGCGGTGATCTGGGGGCTGTGGTGGCTATTCCAGAAAGAGGGTCCGCGGCGGCGCTACCATGAATTCCTGCTGCGCATGCCGATTGCCGGGCGCCTGACGAGAGGCATCAATACCGCGCGATTCACGCGCACGTTCAGCATTCTCGCAGGCAGTGGCGTTCCGGTGCTGGAGGCGATGAAAATATCGGCGGAAGTCATCGAGAACCTGCCGATGCGTGAAGCCGTCAACGAGGCCGCTTTACGGGTACGCGAGGGCGCCGGAATCAGCCGTTCACTCGCTGCAAGCAAGCTGTTCCCGCCAATGATGATTCACCTGATTTCCAGCGGTGAAGCGGGCGGCCGCCTCGAAGAAATGCTGGCGCGCTCGGCTGCTGGCCAGGAACGCGAAGTCGACGGTCTCATCGCCGCCCTGCTCGGTATCCTGCAGCCATTGCTGATCGTTGCCATGGGCGCAATCGTAATGGTTATCGTCCTCGCGATCCTCCTGCCCATATTCGAAATCAATAACCTGATTCGTTGAGATTAGAGTCCTTGCGCAACTTCATTTTTCGCGGTATACAGGCGAAAAGTTGCAGCTAAACAGCTTCTCACCAGTCTTGCTATTTGTTGCGTGAGGTATCGGCGATGATCGGTAACATCAAAGACGACACACCGGTAGACGAACTCGACGATGATATCGAGGATGACGATCTTGACGACGATGACGACGTCGAAGATATCGATGACGACGACAACGTCGGCGACATCTCGGTAGAAATCAACGTGGAGGAACTCGTCGCGAAGCTGGAGGCTACAGACAGCGACGACGTGGCTCGCAGGCGCGAGATTCGGCGTCGCCTCGAGGAACTCGAGGATATGCGCCGGGCCAACGAGGACCTGGACAGCACGTTCAATTTCAATCTCGACGACGAACTATAGGCGCGCGCCCGGGCGCTGTTACCGAAAATCCCGTGATTTGACCTCCAGGTCACCCAGCATCGGCGTATGATCGATGAGCTTCCTGGCGATCACGTGAATCACGTTCGACTCGATTTGTAATTCACCCCGTACCCCCATCAGCCGCGCATTGAGCAGCGCGGCACGGTCCCGTTCCGCCACGTGCCTCCAGACGACCAGGTTGATGTGACCTGTCTCGTCCTCGAGCGTCACGAAGGTGACACCGCTGGCCGTGCCCGGCCGCTGCTTGGTAATGACCAGTCCTGCCACGCTGACGCCCTGCCCCGATTTCATATCCTCGAGACGTTCTGCCGGTACGTAGCGATAGCGGTCCAGGCGATGACGAACCAGGTACATCGGGTGCCGCTCCAGCGTCAGGCCGACACTCTTGTAGTCGGCGACAATATTCTGGCCCTCGGTAGGCCTCCTGAGAATTGGCGTCGCCTCGAAACGATCCATCGAGGCAAACAAACCGCCGGGTTTCTCGACTCCGGCAACGGCCCAGCGCGCCTGGTGGCGATGCCCTTCGAGTGCCCTCAACGCGCCAGCCGATGCAAGCGCCTCGAGCTCCCGACGATCGAGCGCCGCCCTCTCCAGTAGCTGCTGGGTGCTTTCGTAAACCTGTGCACCACGTTTATCGGCGATATTCCGCCCGCTCTCCTCGGACAGCCCCTTCACCATGCGGAAGCCGAGCCGCAGCACCGCCGCACCGTCTTCGCCCTCCTCGAGCGAACAATCCCAGTCGCTGCGATTGATGTCGACGCCGCGAACTTCGACGCCGTGGCGGCGCAGGTCCTGGACGAGCTGCGAAGCCGAATAAAACCCCATCGGCTGGCTGTTCAGCAGTGCGCAGGTAAAGGCGGCCGGCGTATGGCATTTGAGCCAGCAGGAAACGTAAACGAGCAGCGCGAAACTGGCCGAGTGCGACTCCGGGAAGCCATACTCGCCGAAGCCCTCGATCTGGCGAAAGATCTGCCGCGCGAAGTCCTCACCGTAACCGCGCCGACGCATGCCGTCGATCAGCTTGTCCTCGAAGGGTCCGAGGCCGCCGCGCCGTTTCCATGCCGCCATGGCACGCCGCAGCCGGTCGGCTTCGCCCGGCGTGAAACCCGCGGCCACGACGGCCAGCGCCATGACCTGTTCCTGGAATATCGGTACGCCCAGGGTGCGCTGCAGGACGCCCTTTACTTCTTCGCTGGGATAATCGACGGCCTCCTCGCCGTTCCGGCGCCGCAGGTAGGGGTGCACCATGTCACCCTGGATCGGCCCGGGCCGGATGATCGCAACCTCGATAACGAGGTCGTAGTAGCAACGCGGCTTCAACCGCGGCAGCATCGCCATCTGTGCGCGCGACTCGATCTGGAACACACCCATCGTGTCGCCTTCGCAGATCATGTCGTAGACGACCGGATCCTCGGCGGGCACGTTCGCCAGCGTGTACTCGCGGCCATCGAAATCCCGTACCAGGTCGAAACTGCGGCGAATAGCCGTCAGCATGCCCAGCCCGAGCACATCGACTTTCAGCAGCCCCAGGTCCTCGAGATCATTCTTCTCCCACTGGATCACCGTGCGTTCTTGCATCGACGCGTTCTCGATCGGCACGAGTTCCGACATCGGACCGTTCGAAATGACGAAACCGCCGACATGTTGCGACAGGTGTCTCGGGAAACCGATCAATTCCCTGACGAGATAAAGCAGCCGCCGGATAACCGGGCTGTCAGGATCCAGCCCCGCCTCGAGGACGCGGCTGTCGTCGACGCGCTTGCCGTCCCACCACTGCATCGAGCGCGCGAGGCTGCCGACCTGTATGTCCGACAGCCCGAGCGCCTTGCCGACATCCCGCAATGCGCTGCGCGGACGGTAGGTGATCACCGTCGCCGCCAGTGCGGCGCGGTCCCTGCCGTATTTCGCGTAGATGTACTGGATGACTTCCTCGCGCCGCTCGTGTTCGAAATCGACGTCAATGTCGGGCGGCTCGTTACGCTCCTTCGAAATGAATCGCTCGACCAGCGTCTCCATGCGCGCCGGATCGACCTCGGTAATCCCCAGGCAAAAACACACGGCGGAATTCGCGGCCGAACCCCGGCCCTGGCAAAGAATGCCTTTCGAGCGCGCGAAACTGACGATGTCGTAAACCGTCAGGAAATACGGCTCGTAGCGCAGCTCGGCAATGAGCCGGAGCTCGTGCTCGATGAGCCGCACGACCTTTTGCGGTACACCGCCGGGCCAGCGCTCCCGCATACCCTGCTCGGTCAATGCCCTGAGATAGCTTGCCGGAGTCTCTCCTGCGGGGACGATCTCGTCGGGGTATTCGTAGCGCAACTCGTCGAGCGAAAAATCGATGCTCGCCCCGATGCGTACTGTCTCCTCCAGCAATTCACGGGGATAGAAATGCTGCAGCGCCTGCAGCGAACGCAGGTGGCGTTCGCCGTTCGAGTACAGCAGGAAACCGGCCTGGTCGACGGTCACACCTTCGCGTATCGCCGTCAGCGTATCCTGCAGCACGCGCCTGGAGCGACGATGCATGTGCACGTCGCCGCTGGCGACCAGCGGCAGCTTCAGCCGCCGCCCGACTTCCCGCAATGCATCGAGACGCTCTTCCTGGCGACCGTCGGCAAGCAGTTCGACCGCGATCCACAAGCGGTCCCGAAACGTCTCGCGTATCCAGTGGTCTTCGACATCGAGCGCGAGCGCATCGTCCGGCACCCACAGCACGATGCAGTCCGGGAGCCCTTCCTCGAAGAAGCTACGCGGCAGTGCATAGCTGCCCTTTTCTGCCGCGCGCCGGGCCCGTGTGATAAGCCGGCAGAGCGCAGCATAGCCGTTTCGATTCTGTGCAAGCGCCACCAGCTTGCGACCGCTCTGCAAGCGCAACTCGGAGCCGACGATGAGCTTGAGTTCGGTGGCCTTTGCCACCATGTGCGCGCGCACGACGCCGGACATCGAACACTCGTCGGTGATCGCGAGTGCTTCGTAGCCGAGGGAAGCAGCTGTTTCCACGAGTTCCTCGGGGTGCGATGCACCGCGCAGGAACGTGAAATTGCTGAGTGCATGCAGCTCCGCGTAGCGAACCCGCTGCATTGACGTCATCCGAAAATGCCGTGCAGGTACCACGCCGCCTTGCCACCGCTCTGACGGTCACGGTTGCGAAAGACCCACAGCCCGGCACCGCGCGGGCTGACGGCCGTGTAATAGTCACGGACGATGCCGTGCTCGTCCCACCAGCCGGTTTCGAGGCGCTCGGGCCCCGAGACGAAACGCAATTTACCCTGGTGCAGCGGGTGGCCGTTATCGGTCGACAGCAATTCGGGTTCCGGCAGCAGCCACAACGGGCGTTCGATACCCTGGCGGACCCGGGTCAGCGCATCGGCCGCCCGTGCCGCGAATAAATTCCGCGTGCTCCAGGCGTACTGCGGCCGGTGATCGGCTACCGCATTGACGCCGTGCACGGACTCGTTGCCGATACGTGCTGCCAGCCGTTCGGCAAGCTGTGACATCGAGTAATAGTGCTCGCGCGGCGCGCTGCCGTGGAATGCCAGGCGACCCGATGTACCGGGAAGCGCCTGGGTGGTTCCGCCGCGTAACCGTATTGCGATAACCGGCTCCGGCAGCACCAGTTTCTCGAAGCGCAGGCGCAGTAATTCGTACCAGTGATCTGCTGCACGATCGGCACGTGCGCCGCCCAGCGGTAACGATGTCGCCTTCGCCTTGAGGTGGAAGAACGTAAATAACAGGCGCTGCGTGCCCAGCTGCCTTGCCAGCAAAAAAAGCTCATGCGCCTGCAGCAACTCCTGGCAAATCGTCAGCAACAACTCCCGGTCGCTTTGTTCCTCGGTCATCTCGAAATCGGCACAAAACCGTTCCGGCGCTCGCCAGGAAGTACGCGGATCCGGCAGGCGACCGAGCGCGCGATCCAGCTGCAGCAGGCGCTTCACGCCAAAGCGGCGCGCGAAGCCTTCCCGCGGCAAGCGCAGGCAATCACCGACGTCAGTAACCCCCATGCCGGCAAGCGATTCGAGCACCGTGGGTGGCCAGTCGAGACAGGACAACGGCAAACCACGCAGCGCCGCCATGACGTTGGCCGATTCGCGGATGCAGGCACGCCGTCGCCCCCGCGCGAGCCAGGTTGCCGCCAGCGGTGTCGGCGCAATCGCCAGTGACGCCTCGAACCCCTGCCCTTCGAGGCCTGTCGCGATCTGCCGGCGCAGGTTCTGCAAACCACCGAACAACTTGAGGCTGCCGGCAATCTCGAGCAACAGCACATCGGGGCCGGCGATAGAGACAAACGAACTGAACTGTTCGAGCCAGGTCGCGAGCAACTCGAGTACCTGCTGCTCCCGAATCACGCTGCGTTCTTCGAGCTTCAGCGTGGGCAGAAGCGCCAGCGCCGCATTCGGCGACTGCCCGGGCAATACGCCCGCGGCCCTGGCTTGATCACCGGCAAGCAATACACGATGAACGCCCTGCTGTTCCTCGATGACGGCCAGGTCCCTGTCCCCCGGTCCGCAGGCTTCGAGCGGCAGGTTCGGCAGGTATACGCAAAACCAGAGCCGCTCCGCCTTCGCCGCAACACCCGGCACCGATACGTGGCCACGCTCCATTGCCGCGAGCGGCAACGCATACTGCGGGTGCCGACCGGCGGTATCAGGGGGCGGCGTGCCGTCCCGTGCGATGACAGGTGATCGTCGTGCACGCCGCATCGTCATACCACATCGTGTAATACAGCAGGACTGCCGCCACGGCTTTTCAAAATCGCGAGCCGTGTACCCCGATGACCCATGGATAGCTCGAGGCGCAATGCGGCCGCCGACGGTTCGTGGCGCGCCGAGAGCGGACGAAATGCGATAGCCCAGCTGCCACCCTTTTCGGCAGCGAGCTGCAGGCGCCGGCTGGCCTGGTCATCGAGCATGTGCGGCCATAACAACACGGCAGCACAGGTTCCCGAAGACAGGGCCTGCTCGGCCGACCACAACACTTCGCTGTCATTCCTGGGACGCACGATCAGCATGCGCGAGAGATTGATGCCGCACTTTTGCAGCGCGGGCGGATACGGTTGAAACGGTGGCGCTACCCAGGCAATCCAGCCAGGCTCGACGGGTTCGGCACCGGTATCTTCGGCACACAGGCTGGCGAGTGCCGGCATCAGCAACTGCAATTCACCGATGCCGTACTGTTCGATCAGGATTTCCGTCAGAGCCTGCCGCGGCCACCCGCCACCGGGCAACAAACGATCGAGTTGCGCATAACCGCTCGACAGTCCTTCTGCCGGCCCCGGCTGGCTGCGGGCACGCCAGACACGCGGATTTTCCAATAGCTTCTCGAGAGGCGACGTATCGCTATTGCGTGGCATGCGCGCCCCCGGCCATCAATGCAGCGGAATACCGTCGCGGATGACGCCGACAACGACGCCCTCGATGACGAGTGCCTGGTGCGCCAGATCAACCTGTATCGGTTCGAACTCGGCGTTCTCGGGTAATAGCCAGACCACCGCACCTTCCTGGCGATAGCGCTTCACGGTCACCTCATCCTCGAGCCGCGCAACGACGATCTGCCGGCTGCGCACTTCGGGCGTGCGATGTACGGCTACGAGGTCACCGTCGAGGATGCCGGCATCTTTCATACTCATGCCGTGGACGCGCAAAAGGTAATGTGGCTTGGGATCGAACAGCGCAGGATCGAGCCTGTAATGCGCCTCGATATGTTCCTGGGCGAGGATCGGGCTGCCTGCCGCAACCCGGCCGACGAGCGGCAATCCCATCTGTTCACGCAACGAATCCTTGAGCTGAATACCCCGCGAGGCACCGGGTACGAGCTCCAGTACGCCCTTCCTCTGCAGCGCCCGCAGATGTTCCTCGGCGGCATTGGCGGACTTGAAACCGAGTTCGCGCGCGATCTCGGCACGCGTCGGCGGCATCCCGGTTTCGTTAATAAACTCTTGAATCATATCGAGAATTTGCGATTGTCTGGGGGTCAGTTCGCGCATTTGATCATGCCCTGTATGAATTCACAGTACCTGCGATTATATACAGTACTTTGGTCAGTGCAAGCGTTTACCATCCCTGCCGGGTACTCACACGCATGCAGGCGACAAAAGAATGACAATCATTCGCGCCGATGAACGCTGTGGATAACGATTTCTTTGTCGCAATTGCACGACAAAGAACAATAAAAACAGTGATCTTCGTTGCAGCTAGCGTCTATTTGCGAAATAATCCGCCTGCAGTTTTTTCCCAACCAGAGGAATCTTAGACAATGAAGAAAACCGCACTCAAAGTAAGCGCACTGGTGCTTGCTGCTGCACTGGTAACGGGCTGTGCCAACACGGCGGAAATGGAAGCAACGGCCAACAAGGCTGCTGCCGACGCATCTGCCGCTGCTGCCGCTGCCGAGTCCGCACGCGCTGCTGCTGATCGTGCTGCCCAGGCTGCTGCTGCAGCTCAGAGCACTGCAGACCAGGCTCTGTCCGCTGCAACCGAAGCGCAGGCTTGCTGCGAAGCAAACCGCGAAAGCATGGAGCGCATGTTCCAGAAATCAATGTCGAAGTAGCACCAGACTACAACAAGACATTACGACTTTATTGAGACGCCGCGCTTGCCGCGGCGTTTTTTATGCCTGATCCGGCTGCAGCAGGAATACCGTCGGAACGACTGATCAGGACCTCGACTTCGTCCCAGTCCAGCATACCCGCGCGATCCCCTGTAACAGCAATGAATTGCTCCGTAACGTACGTCAGCGGATCTTTCGGCTGAACCGCAACCTCGCTTTCACCGGCCGTATCATCGCCGGTATCGACGTCGATGTCGGCCGCAACCAGTTCCTCGTTGCCTTCCGACACGGCAGCTTCGAGAACCGGATGCACCTCCATCACGAGTTCGTCGCCGAACCAGCCGATCTTGACCGGTGCGTTGATGATTCGTACCGGCGTGTTCACGTCCACGTTCGGAAACAGGTACTCGATGTCTTCAGGAAACATGCGAATACAACCGTGTGTAACGCGCATGCCGACACCCGCGGGCCGGTTGGTGCTGTGGATGAGGTACCCGGGCAATCCGAGCCGCATGGCGTACTGGCCGAGCGGGTTATCCGGTCCGGGCGGCACGACGCGCGGCAGGGGCCTGCCGTCCGCCGCATGCTCTTCACGCACTGACTGCGGCGGGTACCAGCTGGGATCCTTGACCTTCGAAACAACACTGGTCGAACCCAGCGGTGTCTCCCAGTCCATACGCCCGATACTGATCGGATAGGTCATTACGTATGCGGGCTCACCTTCCACCGGTTCCGGATAATAGTAAAGCCGGTACTCCGCGAGATTGAGCACGATGCCACGCCGTGGCCCCGGCGGCAGCACGAAACGCATGGGCAAAACGACTTCGGTGCCTTCACCGGGCACCCAGACGTTGACGTCGGGGTTCGCACGAACGATATCGTGATAGCCGAGCCCGTTTCGGCGCGCGATGTCGATGAGCGTATCTTCCTCGCGTGCCGTCACGGTCGCGACCGCACCGACGACATCGTATCCTGCCGGCGGCAGCTCGTAGATCTCCGCACGCAGCGAAGCGGCGAACAGGACCCCGACAATCGGCAGCGTAAAGCGCAGCGGGTTCATTGGCCGACCTCTTCGTGCTCGATCACTTCGGTCTCGGTCTCGCAGGCGAGCAGCCACTCCTGCATAGCTTCGCTCTGCAAAACGCGCTGCGCGAAATGCCCGGCGGACTCCGAAAGGTTGATGCCGTAGGTCCTGAGCCTCAGTACTACCGGCGCATACATGGCGTCGGCGATACTGAACTCGCCGAACAGCCAGGATCCGGTATCGCCATACTGCCGCCTGCAATCCGACCAGATGTCGATTATCCGGTCGATGTCTCTGGTCAGCTCGTCGGGAAGTGCGACGCGACGGCCCATGGCCCGACAGTTCATCGGCATCCGGGAACGAAGCTCTTCGAAGCCCGAATGCATCTCCGCGCTGATACTGCGCGCGTGTGCGCGTGCCGCGGCGTTTTCGGGCCAGAGTTTTTTCTCGGGCCAGCGCTCGGCAACCGTTTCCGCGATCGCCAGCGTATCCCACACGGCGACATCGTCGAGCAGCAGCACCGGCACCCTGCCGGCAGGACTGAACTCGGCTATTTCGCGTGCGGTATCGTCCTTGTCCAGCGCGATACGGTGTTCGTCGAAATCGATATCAGCTTCCCGCAACAGGAACCATGCCCGCAGAGACCAGGAAGAATAGTTCTTGTTGCCGATTATCAGTTTGGGTTTCATGCCTTTCTTCGCTTAACGGTAGTTGCCCTGTGCGACTCGCCACGATTGCCGGCGTCATGGTAAACCATTGTCCTGCAACGCGTCCTGCCCGATTTCACGTATTGATTGACCGGTTGCGGACGGGCCGGTAGCCTGTCGCTTCGGTCCCGGCACGCAACGCAGATGAGCCTAAGACTTTCCTTCGAACTCAGCGATCGCGATTTGCGCTTTTTCCGCAACGCGCTGAAGAAATCACGCGACGTGGTGAGTAGCGCGGACGAAACCGAGATCATCGATGCCATTCGCGGTGTGCTCGATGATATTCGTAATAGCGAGCCACTCCCCGACTTCGTGGCAACGCGCCTGCCTGAACTCGAATCGATGCTGCAGATGCTCAACGACGACGAATGGCAGCTACCTGCCATCGACCGGGAACGCATCCTGGCCGCATTCGTGTATTTCGGCGATCCCGAAGATATCCTGCCTGACGATATTCCGGTCATCGGCTACCTCGACGACGTCATTATCCTGGAGCTGGTCGCGCGCGAACTGCAGCACGTACGCGAAGCGTACGCAGACTATTGCCGGTTCCGCGAAGAGTTCGACAGCGAGCATCACGGCGATCTGGATGCGGCAGTCCGGCGCGATCGCCTGGACCGGCGGCGGCAGCAGTTGCATCAACGAATGCGCAGGCGGACGACACGATTCCAAAAGGCTGATATCTGGTAGGTTCCCGGCCGCCTGCGCTACAGGCGCATCAGTACCGAGCCCCAGGTAAAGCCACCACCGAATGCTTCCATCAGCACGAGCTGACCGGGCTTGATGCGTCCGTCACGAATACCGACATCCAGCGCCATGGGCACGGACGCGGCCGACGTGTTGCCGTGATCCTGGACCGTCACAATGACTTTCTCCATCGGCAGATCGAGGCGCTTGGCAGTTGCCTGGATGATGCGAATGTTCGCCTGGTGAGGAACGAGCCAGTCCAGCTCCTCCTTGCTGATGCCAGCCGACTCCAGCGCCTGCAGCGCTATGTCGCCCAGCTTGCTGACGGCCACCTTGAAGACTTCCTTGCCGGTCATCATGATCGATGCTTCGTCGGTACCGGCTTTTTCGAGCTGGTTCGATGCACCGACGGGATAATAGAGCAGATCCTTGTACTGGCCGTCGGCACACAGATGCGTTGTCAATATGCCGGGCTCCTCCGACGGTTTGACGATGACCGCACCGGCACCGTCACCGAACAGTACGCAGGTGTTGCGATCGCTCCAGTCGACGAGTTTCGTGATGCACTCCGCACCGATGACCAGCGCACACTTGACTTCGCCCGCCTTGATGAACTTGTCGACCGTCGTCAGAGCGTAAATAAAGCTGGTACAGGCGGCTTCCATACCGATCGACGGGCAGGCCGGTATACCCAAGCGGTGCTGGACGAGCGTCGCAACGTTCGGGAAGATCAGGTCCGGCGACGTCGTGCCTATTGCGACGAAGTCGATGTCCCCGGGCGTTACGCCCGCAGCTTCCATCGCTTGCTTCGCGGCCTCGACGCACATGTCCGACGTCGTCTGGTCCGGCGCGACCGCATGCCGTCGCTCGACACCCGTGCGCGTTCGAATCCACTCGTCGGTCGTATCGACGATCTTCTCGAGATCAAAGTTTGTAAGGATCTTTTCCGGCAGATAGCGGCCGGTTCCAACGATCTTCGAATAAATCATGCGGCTTCCCGTTGCAGCAGATTGCCGATCTGCTGCGGCACCCCGTTGCGGACCTCGACGATCGCCGTATCGATCGCGTGCTGAAACGCGTAACTGTCGGCGCTGCCGTGACTTTTGATTACGATACCATTTAGGCCGACCAGTGTCGCTCCATTGAAATTGCGCGAATCCGTTTCACGCGTAATGCGGCGCAGGGTCGACCCGGCAAGCAAGGCCTGCAATCGTGCAATCCAGTTGCGGGTGAATCCTCGCTTCACGTAGTGACGCACGAGACCGACGGTACCTTCCATCGTCTTGAGTGCGACATTGCCGGTGAAACCATCGGTCACGACCACGTCTGCCTTGCCCGAAAACAGCTCGCTCCCCTCGATGAAACCGACGTAATTCAGCGAACTCTCGTTCAGCAACGACGCGGCATCCTTCACCGTGTCGTGGCCCTTGGTGTCCTCGGCGCCGATGTTGAGCAAGGCGACTCTCGGCTCCTCGATTCCCATGATGTCGGCCGTCACGATCGAACCCATGACGGCGAACTGGAACAGCTGCTCGGCGGTGCCGAGCGTATTGGCGCCCAGGTCGAGCATGTGCAGGGAGCCGCCGATCGCCGGCAGCTCTGCGAGAATCGCCGGTCGTTCGATGCCGGGCAGCATCTTCAACACGAATTTTGCGGTAGCCATCAACGCCCCGGTATTGCCGGCGCTGACGCAAGCCTGTGCCTCGCCCGACTTGACGAGGTCGATGGCGACGCGCATCGATGAGTCTTTCTTGTGACGCACCGCATCGCGCGGCGAATCGCACATCGTAACGACCTCGGTCGCGTGCACGATCCTGAGCCGCTTGTCGTTACCGATGATGCGCGTAACCAGGCCGTTCAGCTCGTTCTCGTCCCCGACGAGAATAAGTTCGAGTGCGCTGAATTTCTCCAGCGACGCGGCAGCCGCCCGCACGACAACCTCGGCACCGAGGTCGCCGCTCATGGCATCGAGTGAAATGATCGACTTATTTCCCAATGTCGCAAGACCCCGCCCTCACGGCGAAGCCGGAATGGGAAGCGCGTTATTCTTCGTCGTCGACTTCGGGCTGCGCCACGACCTGCTTGCCGCGATAAAAACCATCGGGCGAAACACGGTGCCGCAGATGCGTCTCTCCGGACGTCGGGTCCACCGACAATGCCGGATTCTTCAGCTTGTCATGCGAACGCCGCATACCGCGACGCGAAGGTGTCTTGCGACTCTTCTGAACAGCCATTGCAGTCTCCTGTGCACGGCAGCGTAATCACGCCGCCACTGTATTCATTCGGACCGGCCGTCCTGCCGGTTCGTTACTTGTCCTGGTCCAGCTGCGAGCGCAGTTCCGCAAACGGTCTCGTCGTCTGCTCAACCTGCTCATCAGCCGGTTCGTATCCCCCACACTCATCCACGGTATCGTGCGTCGCGGACAGCGGCATTGCCATAATCAGCGCTTCTTCGACCACTTCCGCAGGACAGATCATTTCGTCGTCCAGTTCCCACAGCTCGAAGTCGGCGCCCGCCGACACACCCTCCCCGGCCTTCGTCGGCAGCAGCCGCAGCTCGGCCGACAAGGTAAATCGGAACGGTTCGAGACACCGCTGGCACACGGCATCCAGCGTCACCGCAACCTCACCTTCGAGACTCGCCACCTGCCGTTGCGCATCGGCGAAATCGAACGCCAGGCGCCCGGTTACCAGCGAATCGCGCCAGAACTCCGGGATCTTATCAGGATCCAGCGTTGCGAGGTCCGCTTCGACAATCCCGGACAGTCGCTCAAAACTGCCGATTTTCTCTGCAATTTCAAAGACTTGACCCTTCGCGGCCAGTTCGGCTACGGGGCGGCGAACTCGCAGCGGATTGCCCATGGCGCGCGCATGATAAGGACACGGGAGGCGCCTGTCAAAGAACCGGGGCGAAAAATATCGGTGTTCCGGCATAATCTGGGTAAACTTCGGGTTTCCGACTCCAAGCAACTGATTTTTTTATGCAAAACCCTTCCGCACCCGAGATCCTGCTGGCTTCGTCATCGCCGTACCGGCGCGGGCTCCTCGACCGTTTTCTCGCCGAATTCGAGGCAGTCTCGCCCGAGGTCGACGAGCGCAACACCGGGGGACTGGAACCGGCCGAACTGGCGCGTCACCTTGCGCGGGCAAAGGCGGAAGCCGTTTCGGCCAGTTCCCGCAATGCGCTCGTCATCGGTGCGGACCAGCTCGCGGTGCTCGACGGCCACGTCCTGGGCAAGCCCGGCAGCCACCAGAAAGCTGTCGAACAGCTGCTGGCCGCGTCCGGCAAGTCGGTGAAATTCCTGACGGCCGTCTGCATACTCGATCCGGTCACGCGCAAGCGCTATGAACATACGGACGAGACGGTGGTGCACTTCCGTGAATTCGACCGCCGCCTTGCCGAGGCCTACCTGCGGCTCGACGAGCCTTATGACTGTGCCGGAAGTTTCAAACTCGAGGGAGCGGGTTTCCTCCTTTTCGAGTCCGTGAAGACCGACGACCCGACGGCACTGATCGGCCTGCCGATGATCTGGATTTCGGACCGGCTGCTGGAACTGGGCTACCTGCTCCCCTGACGCGAACCGCGCTTCGGCAAGCGCTCCTGCAAATTCGCCAGAAAGCCGTCGAGGTCGTCAGGCAGCGGCGCCGTGAAATGGAGCTCGTTGCCATGCTCGTCCGGAAACGAGATCGACTGCGCATGCAGAAACAGGCGCGGCAGGCCGAGAGCCTTCAGGCGGCTGTTGGCATCAGCATCCCCGTACCTGTCATCCCCGGCGATCGGAAACCCGACGCTCTGCAGGTGCACGCGGATCTGGTGCGTCCGGCCTGTGAGCGGTGAACACTGTACAAGGCTAAAGTCGCGGTAGGTCCGCGACAGCCGTACCCGGGTCTGCGCCGGTTTTCCTTCATGGCTGACAATCACGTGACGCTCGCCGCCCCTGCGATGCGTGACCAGCAGGGGTTTGTCGATGAGCTGTTCACCCAGCTGCCAGTCGCCCAGCACCAGCGCCAGGTAATTCTTCCCGACGACGCCCTGCCGGAATTTCTCGTGCAGGGCCCGCAGCGCGCTGCGCTTCTTGGCAAGCACCAGGCAACCCGATGTCTCGCGGTCGAGCCGGTGTACGAGCGACAGGTCCCTGAGATCCGGCCGCGCGGCCCGTAGCAACTCGATGACGCCGTGACTGATGCCGCTGCCGCCGTGCACGGCTACGCCCGCCGGCTTGTCGATTACCAGCAGCCGCTTGTCCTCGTAGAGCACGTGATCGAGAATTGCGGCTGCGCGGTCGGCAGACGGCGCAGCTCCCTCCGGACGCAGGCGCACCGGTGGGATTCGAACCTCGTCGCCGGCCTCGAGTCGGTATTCCGCCCGCACCCGTCCGCCGTTGACCCGCACTTCGCCGCGCCGCAGCAGCCGGTACACCCGGCCCCTCGGCACGCCAGGCAACTCGCGGTGCAGGAAGTTGTCGATGCGCTGACCGGCGCCGTCGGTGTCGATACGGACCTTTCTCACACCGGTGGCGCGGCCGCTGCCCTGCTCCGTCGACTTTTTCTGCATGATCAATAACTTGATGGGCTGCCGGGGTGTGCTATATTTAGCTTCCAAGCGAGGGGTCGCAGACCTCTGACGAACCTCGCCGAAAGCTTACGCGGCCTCCAATCCGGGAATAGCCGCTTGTTGAGAAAGCCATTTTACAGACATTTACAGACGGATCCCGCGGCTCGCGAGATCCGAAACGGTCACCCTTAACCGTGACCAGATTCCACTGGCAGTGAGCACGGAATTCGGCAAGCGCCAGCGCGGCAAGGCCGCAGGGAAACAATGAATTTTATTTCGCACGACGCGATCCCGCTGGATCGTGTCGACAACAGAAGAAATTCGACTATCGGGCACGGTGCCGCGAGGCATCGCATTCCTGTTCGCCCGGCTAGCACAACCTGCGCCCTGCCAGTCCGCTCCGATTCGCTGCCCTCAGATACGCTACAAGTAGGGCACTATGAAAAGAATGTTGATCAATGCGACTCAGGAAGAAGAGTTGCGCATGGCGATGGTCGATGGCCAACGCCTCTATGACCTGAATATCGAAGGACCCGCGAGCGAACGCAAGAAAGCCAATATCTACAAAGGCAAAATCACGCGCATCGAGCCGAGCCTCGAGGCCGCGTTCGTCGATTACGGCGCCGAGCGGCACGGTTTCCTGCCGCTGAAGGAAATCTCCAGCGAGTACTTTGTCAGGGACGTCGAGTCCGGCTCCAAACCCAATATCCGCGAGGTCCTGAAAGAAGGCCAGGACATCGTCGTACAGATCGACAAGGAAGAGCGCGGCAACAAGGGCGCGGCGCTGACAACCTACGTCAGCCTGGCCGGCCGCTTCATCGTCCTGAAACCCAACAAGGCACGTTCCGGTGGTGTGTCCCGGCGCATCGTCGGCTCCGACCGCGATCTGGCCCGGCAGTCCCTCGCCGAAATCGAGGTCCCCGACGGCATGAGCGTCATCCTGCGTACCGCGGGCATTGATCGCAGCGCCGAGGAACTCGCCTGGGACCTCGAAAACCTGCTCGCTGTCTGGCACGCGATTCTCAATGTCGTGCTGCAGCGCCCGTCACCGTTCCTGATCTATCGCGAGAGCAACGCCGTCGTGCGCGCGCTGCGTGATTACCTGACGAACGAGATCGGCGAGATCCTGATCGACGACGAAGCGACCTACAAAGAAGCCGCCGAGTTCGTCGAGCAGGTGATGCCGCACAACCTGCGCAAGCTGAAGCTTTACTCCGACCCGGTGCCGCTGTTCACACGCTTCCAGATCGAATCGCAGATCGAGTCGGCATTCGCTCATAACGTCACGCTGCCGTCGGGCGGCAGCATCGTCATCGACCACACCGAGGCGCTGGTGTCCATCGACATCAACTCGGCCAGGGCGACAAAGGGCGGTGACATCGAAGCAACAGCGCTGAATACCAACCTTGAGGCGGCCGACGAGATCGCACGCCAGCTACGCATTCGCGACCTGGGCGGCCTCATCGTGATCGACTTCATCGACATGGGACCGCAGAAGAACCAGCGCGCGGTCGAGAACCGGCTGCGCGAAGCCGTGCGACAGGATCGCGCCCGCGTGCAGATCGGCAAGATCACGCGCTTCGGGCTCCTGGAGATGTCGCGGCAGCGCCTGCGGCCGTCGCTCGGTGAGTCCAGCTACCATACCTGCCCGCGCTGCTCGGGCTTCGGTACGATTCGCAGCGTCGAGTCGCTTGCCCTGGCAATCCTGCGCATCGTCGGGGAGGAAGCCCGCAAGGAGCGCACGGTCAAGGTTATCGCACAGCTGCCCGTCGAGGTGGCAACCTATCTCCTGAACGAGAAGCGCGACTGGGTGCAGAGCCTGGAGACGCGGCACGACACGCAGGTAATCCTCGTCGCCAACTCGGCTCTCGAGACACCACATTACGATGTGCGGCGCGTCCGCGACGACCAGGCGGAGCTGCCGGAGAACGCCGGCGTGAGCTATTCGCTCGCTGAAGCGGAGGTCGAGCTCGAAGTGCCCTCGTCCATGCAGGAGCGTCCGGTTGCCGAGCAGGCCGCGATCGGCAAGATCGAGCCTACAGCCCCGGCACCGAAGCGCATCGAGCCCGCCAAACCCGGGTTCTGGGACTGGCTGAAGTCCCTGTTCGGCGGCGACGGCGAGCAAGCTGACGGGAAGAAAAAGGCGAAAAAGACGACGCAGAAGTCGCAGGCAAGCCGCCGCGGCAAGAAGAGCGCACGCGACGGCGGCAAGCCGCAACGCGGGCGCCGCAGCGAGACCCGCACGGACGAAGCTCAGCGGACCAAGAAAAAGACCAAGAAGAAGACCAAGAAAAAGGCCAAGAAGAAAACCGCTGGGAAGGATGCCGCCAGGACGCGTGAGCCGCAGAAAAAGACGCCGCAGGCGTCCGAAGCCGCCGGAGATGAATCCCGCGACGACAGCAAGCGCGGCAGCCGCACGCGGCGTTCACGTGGCGGGCGCAGACGCAGGCGCGCGGCCGACACGCCGGCGCAGGAAACGCAACAGCAAGCGGCGGACCAGGCTCCTGCAAAGGAGACCGGCGATGCCGGCAAGCGGGCAGCGCCTGCCGAAAAACCACAGCAGTCGGACAGGACCGCGGAGAAGCCGCAGGCCGCAGACAAGCCAACGCAGAAGTCAGAGGCGACAGAGAAGGCGGCAGACAAGCCGAAGTCGGTGGACAAGGCTGCGGAGAAGCCCCAGGCGCAGGACCAGCCGGTGGCCGACAAGGCGGAACCGACCCCGGACAAACGAGCCGAATCGAATGCCGACGTGAAAGCCGATCGCGGGCCTGAAACGCGGCCACCGAAAGATACGGAACCGGGCAGGAAATCCGAGACGAAGCCGGACGCGACACCCGAGCCAAAACCCGAGCGGAAGCCGGAGACAAGAACGGAAACCAGGTCCGGCAATGGCTCGGACGACAGGAAGCCAGCCGCCGGGCCGGAAGGTCGCCTGCTGCCATGGGAGCCGGTGCATCTGCCGGCCGAGGTCAAGAAGGACAAGCCGGCCGAGCCGAAGCGCGAGGCCGAAGGCGATACCCAGGGCGAGTCTCCCAGGGAATCCGGCTAACGCTGCCTGAGGTTTTCCAGGAGTCCTCTCGAGGCGTCTTCGACAAGGTCGAGGACGCGCTCGAAACCCGTCGCACCGCCGTAGTACGGGTCCGGGACCTCCGTCTCGGGGCCGGACCCGAACTCGAGGAACAGCCGTATCTTCTCGCGATGCGCCGCGTCGGCCTGTTCGTGCAGCATCACGAGATTATCCTCGTCCATGGCGATGATGTGATGAAAGCGCTCGAAATCCTCGGGCGCAACGCGTCGCGCGCGTATATCGACGAGCGAAAAACCGCGCCGCGCCGCCGCCTGCTGAGCGCGCTTGTCGGGCGGCTCACCGACGTGGTAGGCATGTGTGCCCGCCGAATCGATCTCGAACAGCTCCTCGAGTCCTGCCCGGGCGACGTAATGACGAAACACGCCCTCCGCCGTCGGCGAACGACAGATATTGCCCATGCAGACGAATAGGACGGAAGTTCTTTCGCTGGTGTCAGCCATTGACGTTGTTCTTTCCTGCTCGTTGTCGAATCAATCCAGCGCCGGCAGCGCTTTGAGGTACGCAGCAATCGCAGCCCTGTCCTCGGCACTCAACTTTGCCATGTTTTCCTGCACGGCCACCATCGAACCGCCTGCCGTGTCGAAGTCCGGCGTGAAACCGCTCTCCAGATAATAAGCGATATCGCCTGCCGACCAGCCGGAAATGTTCTTGCCGCCCGGCGTGATGTTCGGGACGCGACCCTTGCCCTCCGGGTTCGCCGCACCGGCAAGCCAGCGCTCGCTGATCAGTCCCCCGAAACGATCGCGAGGCGTATGGCATTCGCCGCAGTGACCCGCCCCCTCGACGAGCAGCCGGCCACGCTCGACCAGCGTCGGCGATGCCTGTCGCATCACCGGGTCGACAACCAGGTAGCGGCGCTTCCAGGCCCCGATACCGCGGCGCAAAGACCATGGAAATCCGAGGCTATGGTCGCCGACGCGACCATCGATCGGCGGCAGGGTATCGAGGAATGCCTTCAGGTCCATCACGTCCTCGACCGGCATACGAGCATAGGACGTGTACGGGAACGACGGGTAGTAATGCCGCCCGTCGGGCGACACGCCGCGCTGCATGGCGCTGGCGAACTCCGCCATCGTCCAGTTGCCGATCCCGTCATCGGCGTGCGGCGAAATATTCGGCACCCGGAATATGCCATACGGCGTGTCGAGTTCGAGGCCACCACCCAGCAGCAGCTTGTCGTCGCCTTTCGCGCGCTTGCCCTGCACCGGGCTCGCGTGGCAGGACGCGCAACCCCCGGCCCAGAAGATTCTCTCACCCGCGCTGGCGTCGGGCTGGTGGTCGGGCAGGTCCGCAGCAACAAGCGGCTGCGGACGCGTGATCCACCATGCTGCGACCATCGCCAGGACGGCAACGGCGACAAGCGCCCGCAGGATGCGGCTCACCAGGCCTGACCCGCCGGATGCGGCAGCGTTCGCCTACTCGTCTTCGATCCGGTAGTCGTCGTGACAGCCCTTGCAGGAATTGAATATCGGGCCGGCCACCGGCTTGGTCTCCTCCACGGTCTGTGGGTTCGCGGCGATAGCCGCATCGACCGCTTCGCTCCACGTTGCCAGCGCTTTCTCGAAGCCGGCCCGGTCCTCCCAGATGGCGGGCGACGCTTCTGTACCTTCACCGGTTTCGCTTCCGGGCGGGAAAAGGCTACCGAATTCCGCGGCGGCCTCGGCGAAGGTTTCGAACGACGCCATGACGACGCCGGCCTCGAAATCGCGCTCACCTTTGAGCATCTGTCCGATCGGTTTCGCTGCGTCGCCGACGCCTTCCATCAATTCGTGACGCTCGTGAACCGGGTCGTCGCCGGCAAGCAGCGGGGAAGTGAATGCCAGCGCTATGGCGGCGAGAAGGCTACGGGATTTCAGATAGGACATGATTTTGGCTCTCTCCGGGTTAAGGGTCGTTTTTGCTCGAAGCTTCGTAAGGTACCTGAGAAATGCGCCAAATCAACACTTCCACGTCGTGCGGGATTAGCCCGCGCGCCGTGGCTGGCAGACGGGGCAGAGGAAAAGGTTACGGCCGCCGACAGCGCGCCGCTCGATCGCGGAACCGCACCGGTGGCAATCCTCGCCGTCGCGGCCGAACACGTGGAACCGCCGTCTTTCGAACGACCAGTTCTTCTCCTTCAGCCGGCGCTCGATCGCCGGCGGCACCGTCACACCGCCGGTGCGATAGGAGCGACGCGCGATCCGGATCGACTCGCTGCAAAGCCTGTCGCGTTCGCTGCTGCCGAGGTCGCATGGTCGCCTCGACGGATGAATCCCGGCGACGAACAGGATCTCGGATCGCAGGTAGTTGCCGATCCCTGCGAGGAATGCCTGGTCGAGGAACAGGGAGCCGGTCCTGCGCCGCGCAAACCGCGGATCCTCGAGGCGCCGCCGCAACTCTCGCGCCTCGAGCTGCGGATCCATGACGTCAGGTCCGATGCGGGAAAGGAACGGGTGCCTGACCAGCTGCTCATCGGTGAGCACTTCGATATCCGACGCGCTATACAGCAGGGCGCTGTGCGTCGCCGTATGGAGTTCTACGCGTAGCTGGCGCTGAGTATCCGGCAGGCGCGGCCGCTTCATCGTGTACCAGCGTCCGTACAGCTGATTGTGGCTGTACAAGGTCGTGCCGTTGTCGAAACGGGTCAGCATCGCCTTGCCGCGCGTCTCAACGGCGGTTACGGTTCGGCCCGTAAGGCGCTCCTCGAAACGCGACAGTCCGCGAATGTGTAACCGCGCGTCTTCGACGATGTGGCCGACGAGGATGCGCGCAACCCGATCGGCAGCGCGACGAATCTCAGGTCCTTCCGGCATCGACTCTGCGCCTGGATCGGCAACGTGCGGAACGCTTGTTCACTGCGGATCAGAAATCCTACAGTGCCAGTGCCTTCTCGATGCTCGAGACCAGCTTGTCGTCATAAGGCTTGGTGCGCGGGCTGAACTCCGCAATGAGCTGTCCGTCCCTGCCAATCAGGTACTTGTGGAAATTCCAGGTGGGGTACGTGCCCGCGGCTGCTGCCAGATCATTGAAGAACGGGTGCGCATCGCCTTCCTTAACCGTCACCTTCTCGAACATCGGGAACCGGACGCCGTAGGTAAGGCGACAGAATTCCTGGATCTCCTCCTCGGTGCCGGGCTCCTGGCCGAAAAAGTCATTCGAGGGAAAACCCAGCACGACCAGCCCGTCCTCCTGGTATTCCTCGTAGAGTTTTTCCAGCCCGTCGTATTGCGGCGTATTGCCGCACTTCGAGGCCGTGTTTACGACCAGTATGACCTTTCCGCCGTAGGCTTCGCCCAGGTTGACCACCTCGTCGGACGCCAGGCGCCTGAAGTCCTGGTCGAGCAGTGCATTCCCGTACGAGAAAGCAACGGTGGCGACCAGCAGCGTGAATACTCCCAAGACTGTGCGCATATGAAACTCCCTGTGTAAGTTCGGCGTATGATGCCCGCAGCGCGCCAAACCATCCATCAGATTACTGTAACAAGTCGTATCACTGCGGTGCGCCTCGCGATCAGTTCGATGCGCGCCGCGCACCCTGCGTCTCCCCCGCAATGCCCAGCCGCTCGAGTATCTCGGGAATCCGGGATTTCATTTTGAAGTAGCCTTTTGTTGCGTACGGCCAGGCGTATGTATCGTAAGCCCGCCTGAGCTGTATGAGTTCAATGCGGTTTCTCTCCAGGGATTTACGCGCACTGGCAAGCTGCTCTGCTACAGGACCGACGGGCGCGTATGCGGTCACGATCGTGTCCAGGTCGTTGGAGCGGGCCCAGGCGACCAGGGCATCGTCCCAACGGTCGCTTTGAGCGCTCTGTGCAGGGAGACCAAAGTGCCGGGCCGCACGCGCGACCCCGTCCGCAACGGCGCCAATTGCAAACTCACGGGCCCGAACTCCGACCGGTAGCGGCGACCGCGCGTTCGTCGTAACGGCCCCCAGGAGGGCAACAGGCGCGTGTCGCAAGGGCAGCGATTCCGGCGAGCAGTCTTCCTCCGTGACCAGCAGTCCAAATCTCGAGCCTCCGGGTTCGGCCTGTGCAGGAGGCAGTGATCGCGCGGCATGGATCTGTGCCTCTGTAAGCGGCTTTGCTTCATGGGCCAGGAGGCCCTGCGGATTGAATCGCCCGGCGGTATAGCTCGCGATGTTGGAGACACGCGCCAGGTAAGTCTTACCCCGTGTATGCAGCCCGCAGACCCAGCGCCAGCTCAGCGTATTGCTGGCCGGATCGCCGTCTATGAGGTAGCGATAGAAAAAGTCGGCACCCAGCTGCCATGGCAGCTCCAGCGTATAGATCCAGATACTCGCGAACCACATCCGCGCATGGTTGTGAAGGTAACCCGCGGATCTAAGTTCGTTAACCCAGGCATCGAAACAGTCGATCCCGGTCTCGGCGTTGATTGCTCTCTCGTAACGCGTATTCAGGTCTGGGTTACTCTCCAGTGAGTTCACCAGCGCCTCAACGACGCCGCGGTAATCCGTCCAGACGCTTGGATGGTGTTCCAGCCAGCCTTTGAAGTACGCCCGCCAGAAAATCTCTTCTATGAATTTGGATGCGTCCGCAAACGAGTGCTGCCGCAGGGTCGCGTCGAGAACCTCTCCCTCGTGTATGAGCCGGTGTCGTATGTACGCGGACAGGCCTGACACGTTGCCGCGCATGTCGGGACCATAATCAAAATTGCGTTGCGCCGCATACTCTTTTCCGGCCCGCGGCAGAAACTCCTGCAGCGCTCCGAAAGCGGCCCTGCGGCTCACCTCGTTCCACGGCGGACTGAGCATGCCGGTGGCTCAGCGGCGTCTTGCGCGCGACGCCAGACGTGGCTCCGGGCGAGCCTCCGTTCGGACCTTCACGCGCCGGCTCATGACAGAGTACTGCCACTCGACAAACACCATCACGGCAATGGCGGAAAAGGTGACCAGCAGCATCAGCATCTTCCTGCGTTCCGGGACTACTGACCTGGAGTCCAGGCGCTGCACCAGCCGCGCCCCGCCACCGCCTTGCCAGGGAAGATGCTGCATCCTGCCCAGGCATCGTCTTCGGTTCCTGCAAAAAGCGCGCAGTTGTAGCAGTAACGATCCGACACACGCTTGGCGGCATCCACCGTCTGTGCATCGTGTCTGTAGTTCAGTGCCGTGGCCATGTCGCTGGATTCCTTGACGCGCGGTAACTCGTCTGCCCACGCCTGCAGACTGTTCAGGCTGGCGGTACCCAGGGCCGTAAGCGCTCCGGCCGACTTCACGAAATGTCGACGGGTCAATCGGGGCAACCAGCTGCCTGTGCCCTGCTCGTGCTGCTTGCTCATGCCAGATTCTCCTGGGGTAAAAAACGGCCGGCGCGGGCGCCGGCCGTTAACAGACAGAGACAGAGGGTTCGGGGGAGGTGAAAACTGTCTCTTCGCGTCAGCACTTGCGTGCTCGTAACCGCAGCTATAGGTTACTGCGGTGGCGAAAATTGTCAATATTTTGTCTATTAATTATATAGACAAATATGTATCAAATTGTAACCGGCTCGCTAGTAGCTCAGCCCTTCCGCCTCGGCCAGCTTGTCGAGGGCCATTTCGACCAGCGCCCGCGCCTCGGCCGTCATCCGGTGCAGGTAACGATGCATTGCGGCATCCTCGTCATCGCGGTTCGCGCATCGATCGCTGTAAATCTCGAATGCGCTGAGATCCGAGACGAGCTGCGCCAGGTGTTTCGGGCACTCGCATTCGACGTCGTTTGGCACCGACGCCAGGTTGGCCAGCTGCTGCGGGCTGAAGCGTCTTGTGGCCACAGGTCCGGAAAATTCCCACGGTACCGGCACCTCATCCGGGGGACGCGAGTCTCGCTCCGTCCTGCCGCCCGGAAGCACCGAGCGCGCCGCCGCGTCCCGCAGCTCGTCGATGCCCACGGGTGCGCGGAGCGCTACGATGCCCTGCTCCGCGGCGGCTTCGACGTCGCGCGTGCGTCCGAATGAATACACGATCACGCCCTGCGAAGAACCACTGTCTGCAAGGTGCTCCCTGGCCTCGGCCAGCGTTTCCGCGTCGAGCACGGGCCTCTCGAGCACGACGATATCGACCGGATGTTGCCGCAGGTCCGCTGCGAATCGCTCGCGGCTGCTGTCCGCTATGCGGATCTCGAGCGGCGCCGTGCCGCCCTTGTGTTCGAGCAACTGGCGCGGCAGGAAGTCGCCGAGCACGGCGACGCTCATGGACGCTGGCTTCGCACCCACCGACAGGTCACGCAGGCTGTCCACACGCTGCCTGAGCTCCTGGATCGAGTCACCCGCGATGCGACCGATGGACTCACCCCGGTCCGTCAGCAACCTGAGTAAGCCGAGCTTCTGCACGTCGGCCTCGGTGTACTGCCTGCGGCCGTTTGGAGCCCTCGCGGTCGTCACGACCGAATAGCGCCGCTCCCAGACGCGAATCGTGTGATCCGTAAGGCCGGTCAGCCTTGCGACGGCGCCGATGCCATACAGTCGGGAGTCATCGGGTTTCTCGGGCATGACCGTCTCCTTGGGTGTCGGGTCGGAGCCGCATGTCGGCAGGTGTGGCCGCAGTATAGTGTCGGGATATTTTCTAGACAATACCTAGACACAGAGGAGGCAGCTGTCCGGATGCGGGCGTCTTATCCCGGCAGCCCTTCGGTGCGGATGCGCAGCTGCCGGCCGCAGTGCTTGCAGTGGATGGCGTCCAGTTCGTGGCGGGACAGTCCGCAATCGGGGCATTCGTACTTCACCTTGGTGGGGCGAAATATGGTCTGTACCAGGCGCAGGAACAGCGCGACGCCCACGATCATGATGACCACCGCCAGCAGTTTGCCGGTGCTCCCGACCAGGATGACGTCGCCGAATCCGGTCGTCGTGAGTGTCGTGATCGTGAAGTACAGGGCGTCCACGTAATTGTTGATGGAGTCGTTCACGGGCACCTGGAACTCGTAGACGATCGCCGTCACGACGAAAATGAAGACCAGCAGGTTGAGCGCGCTGAATATCACTTCCTCATTCTTGGCAAAAAAGCGCGAGTAGCGCCGCAGTTCGCGCGCGACGATGTAGGAACGCAGCAACCGCAACGAACGCACGAGACGGAGAAACGCGAAATTCCCGATCAGGGCCGGCACGAACAGCGACACGATCACGACAAAATCGACGATCGTCATCGGCTTGACCAGGAAGGCGCCACGGTCCCTTTGCGCGGCAAGCCGGCAGAGAAAGTCGACGACGAGAATGACGCCGATGATCATGTCCACCGTGATGATCCAGTCGTAGGGATCGAGGAAGGTGGTCACGACGAAGTAACTGATCACCAGGAGGTCGAATCCCAGGAACAGGTACTGGGCCCGCAACGCACGAGGCGAAAGGCCATAGTAGAGTTCGCGGCAGGTCTCGGCGAACCCTTTCATGACCGCCTCGCGAGTTCGCGCGCGGCCGCCGCCAGGTCGTCCTCGGTATCGACACCGGCCCCGGGACGCGTGCCGGGCACGCCAACCCTGATCGTCATGCCGAGCGACAGGGCCCGCAGTTGCTCGAGATGCTCCGCCTGCTCCAGTGGCGAGGGGGCGGATGCCACGAGCCTGCGCAACACGCCGCAGCGATACGCATAGATACCATGGTGGTGCAATGCGGCCGCCCTCGCCTCCGCGAGCCTCGCCGCATCCCGCGGATAGGGAATCGTTGCGCGGCTGAAATATATCGCGAAACCGTCGTTATCCAGGACGACCTTGACGACGTTCGGGTTACCAAAATCCTCGTCGGACAGGATCGGCGAGGCCAGAGTTGCTAGATCGGCGGACGACTCGTCCAGCAGCGCCGCGCATTGATCGATCAGCTCCGGCGGCATCGCCGGCTCGTCACCCTGGAGGTTCACGACAATGGTCTCGTCGTGCCAATCCATCAGGTCGGCGACTTCGGCTATGCGCTCCGTACCAGAGCGATGCTGGTCGCCCGTCATGCACACGTTTGCGCCGAAGTCCTCGGCCACCTCGGCTATGCGGTCGTCGTCGGTCGCGATCACCACGTCCCGCGCACCGCTTTCCCGCCCCCGCTGGTAAACGTGCTCGATCATCGGCCTGCCGTTGATCTCGCGCAATGGCTTGCCTGGCAGGCGGGTCGACGCATAGCGCGAAGGAATAACGACGACGAAATCAGTCATTGCCTGTTTGCTCGTTTCGCATACGCGATTCAACCTGTTCCAGCCATGGTGCCGCGGCGACGGGATCGATCTCGACGTTCACCGGGACATACCAGTAGCGGTCGGATACCTGGCGCGGAAATTTAACGGCATCCTTCTCCGTCATCAGGATATCGAAGTTGTCGCCGAAGTCGAGTTGCCCCGGGCGCAGTGGCGCATGGTCGGGATACGCGTGCTCGATCACCTGGATGCCGTGTCCGCGCAATGTGTCGAAGAAGCGGTCGGGATTGCCGATCGCTGCGACCGCGTGGACGGTCGTGCCGGCGAAGCGATCGATCGGGCGCTCCAGCGAGCCGTTCAGCCTGCACGCGTCGGCGGCAACGAGGCGGAATTCGATCGCATTCTGCAGGGCGGTCGACATCTTCTCACCACCCTCTTTCGCGCGACCGTTGAAAAGCACCTGGTCCACGTCCTCGATGCGATCGGCCGGCTCGCGCAGGGGCCCTGCGGGTAACAGATGTCCATTTCCGAGGCACCTCGCACCGTCGATCACGCAAATTTCGTAGTCCCTGGCCAGCGCGTAATGTTGCAGGCCGTCGTCCGCAATCACGAGGTCGGCACCGTCCGCAACGAGCATGGCCGCGCCGCGTGCCCGATCCGCATCCACCACGACCGGACACCCGGTCCGCATCGCGATCAGCACGGGCTCGTCTCCTACGACCGCCGGATCGCTACGGGCATCCACGCGCATCGAAGCGCCCGACCTGCTGCCACCGTACCCCCGGCTCACTACGCCGGGCGAGAATCCACGGCCGGCGAGCGAGTTCGCCAGCCACACGGTGACAGGAGTCTTCCCCGTTCCTCCGGCGGTGATATTTCCTACCACGATGACCGGCACCTTCGCGCGGCGCGTGCGCATCAGCCCGGCGCGGTAAAGGAAACGCCGCAACGCCGACAGCAGCCAGTAGATCCCCGACAGCGGCAGGAGCAGGCGGTACCAGCCGCGACCACCGTACCAGGCGCGATGCAGCCAGTTATGTACTGCGTCTTTCATCGCGGCGAAATCACTGCTCGCTGAACTGCATCCGGTAAAGGGCCGCGTAATGTCCGTCGGCCACGAGCAGTTCGGCGTGGGTTCCGGATTCGACGATCCGGCCTGCGTCGAGGACGATGATCAGATCTGCGTTTTCGACCGTCGAAAGCCGGTGGGCTATGACCAGCGTCGTGCGGTTCTTCATGAGTTCCGCTAGGCCCTCCTGGATATGCCGCTCGGACTTCGAATCCAGCGCCGACGTCGCTTCGTCCAGGATGAGAACCGGTGCATCTTTCAGCAACGCCCTGCCAATCGCGACACGCTGCTTTTGACCGCCGGACAGCAACGTACCGCGGTCGCCAACCCTGGTGTCGAGCCCGTTCGGCAGCTCGTTCGCGAAGTCGAGCACGTGAGCAGCTCCGGCCGCCCTGAGCAGTTCCTCGCGAGAGTGCACGCGGAGCTCGCCGTACGCGAGGTTATTCGCAATCGTGTCGTTGAACAGGACCACGTCCTGGCTGACGAGGCTGATGTTGTCGCGCAGGTTGGACAAGCTGTAATCGCGGATCGACACGCCGTCCAGCAGTATGTCACCGGCGTCTACTTCGTAGAAGCGCGGCAGCAGGCTAACGAGCGTGGATTTGCCGCTGCCCGAATGGCCAACGATTGCCAACGTCTGCCCGGCGCCTATCGACACGGAAACATCATTCAGCACCGGACCGTCATCAACACCGTAGCCGAAGCTGACGTTACGGAATTCGATGTCACCCTTGACATCGTCCTTCTCGACGGACCCGGTGTCGATCTCGTCGGGCTCATCCATGATCGAGAACAGGCTGTCGGCACCCGCGACACCACGTTGCAGCGTGGCGTTCACGTTGGTTATACGCCGGACCGGTTGCAACATCAGCATCATGGCGCTGAAGAAGGAAATGAACTGACCCGCCGTCAGGTTACCTTCGAGCGACTCCCGGCTGGCCATGTAGATGACCAGTGCCACGCCGAAACCGAAGATCGTCTGCGTAACAGCGACGCCCATCGACCTGACGCGAATGAGCTTGAGGTTCTGTTTACGATTCCTTTCGTCGACCTCGGCCAGGCGATCGCGCTCATATTCATAGCCGCCGAACATTTTGACCACCCAGTTACCGCGTACGATTTCTTCGGTCACCTGGGTAACCTCGCCGACGGAATCCTGGATACGATTGCTATAGCGACGGAAGGCGATGCCGAGTATGCGGATGAGCAGCGCTATGACAGGAAAGAGAATAACGACAAACACAGTCAGGCGCGGGCTCTGAATCAGCATCACGCCGAATGCGGCGATTACCGTCAGAACGTCGCGAACGGCGATCGTAACCACGCTGGTCACCGACTCTGCGACCATCTCGACGTTGTAGGTCATGCGCGACAGCAGCGGGCCGACCGTGCGTTCATCGAAGAACCGTGCCGGCAGTGTCAGGAACTTGTTGAAGACCTCTCGCCTCAGCGAACTGATGACGCTGCGACCGATCCATCCCAGCGACGCCTCCGTCGCAAACCCGGCGATACCGCGGGCAATGAAGATCGCGATGAACGCGATAGGCAGCCATATCGCCGTCTCGAGATTTCGCGCGACCAGCGCCTCGTCCATCAGCGGTTCGAGGAGATAGACGAGGCTCGCTTCTATCAGCGCAGTCGCGGCCATCCCGATTACGGCGATGATTCCGATGCCCTTGTGCGGCAGGACGTAACGCCACAAGCGCCTGTAAACAACGGCGGTATCCCGGTCAGTTGGCGTGCTTGCGGCGATGGGTGGTCTCCCGTCTGCGCCTAGTCGTCGGCCGTATCGTTGACGGTAGCAATATTGATCTGGGTAAAGCCCAGGCGACCAGCGACATCCATGGCAGTAACCACGTACTGGTGCTTGGCATTGGCATCCGCGCTGATCGTCAGGGGCAGCTGGTTGTTGCCGCCGGATATCTTCTGCAACGCATTGCGGATCGTCTCCGGCCGCGTATTGATGAGTTCGCGGCCGTTCACGAAATAGGTGCCCACCTCGGTAATCATGATGTCGATCTGGTCCGGCGTCTCCTCGACAATTGCGGGGCTGTCAGCCTCCGGGAGACGCAACTGGATCTGCGACTGCTTCACGAAGCTCGTGGACACCATGAAGAAGATCAATAACAGCAGAACAACGTCGATCAGCGAGGTCAGGTTGACCTCGGGCTGCGACTTCGGCCGGACACTGAGCCTCATTCGCCGCCCTTCTGTTGCCTGCGGTGCAGCGCCTCGACGAGCTTGATCGCTTCTTTCTCCATATCGACGACCAGGGTATCCACACGATTGCGGTAGTAGCGATAACCGATCAGCGCCGGTATCGCGACGGTCAGGCCGGCCGCCGTCGTGATCAAAGCCTCGGCAATGCCGCCGGCAAGCGCGGTGGGATTGCCGACGCCGTGCGTGGTTATGGCCGTAAATACTTTCACCATGCCGATGACCGTCCCCAGGAGACCGAGGAGAGGCGAAATGGCTGCCACCGTGCCCAGCGTCTCGAGATAGCGCTCGAGTTCGTGCACGACGTGTCGGCCGGTGTCCTCGATGCTGTCCTTCATGACTGCCCGCTCGCGGTCGCGATTGATGAGCCCGGCCGCGAGAATCTGCCCCAGCGGCGAACCCTGGTGCAGGCTCTGGATCTGCTTCTGGTCGAGCTGGTCTTTCTTGACCCAGCCCCAGACCTTGCTGGTCAGGTCTTCCGGAATTACACGCTTCTGCTGCAGCGTCCAGAAGCGTTCCAGGATGATCCCCATGGCGATGATGGCGCACAGGATGATCGGCGCCATCAGCCAGCCACCGGATTTGACGATTTCAACCATACAGTCGGACTCGGCGGAAAAATGAAATATACAGCGCCGGGATCGAAAATTCTCCCCGCTCATCGAACCGGAGGCTCATGCCACAGCCTGCGGCTTTGCGCGCGATGCCTCGTCAGCCATACAATTCCGGCCCGATCACAGACCCTCAACCCGACGGCGCCGTCGCGGGCCGTTTCCAGCACCGTCGCCCCGGAATCCTGCCAACGTCTCACGACCGCGGGATGCGGCATTCCCCAGCGGTTCCGATAGCCGGCGGAAACGAGCGCGACGTCCGCCGACAGGGTATTCACGAACTCGATGCTCGAGGAAGTCCTGCTGCCGTGATGCGGCACGATGGCAACATCGACCTTGCCTGCACCGCCCCGCCCGGCCAGCTCCCGTTCGACACCGGATTCGATGTCGCCAGTCAGCAGCAGTCGTGCATTTCCTGCCTCGACGAGCAGGACGCAGGAGGCGTCGTTGCCGGAGTGGCGCACATCCGCGACCGGATGCAACACCCGGAATGCGACGCCATCCCAGCGCCAGGCCTGGCCACGGCGGCAGCCAGTAGCCGACCTGGCGGCCAGCATCCGTGGTTCGCCGGCCAGCACCTCTGTGACGTCGATGCCCGCCAGGACCGAGGCGGTGCCGCCTGAATGATCGATATCCGAGTGCGACACGACAAGCCGATCGATCTTCCGGATGCCCTGGGCGGACAGATAAGGCAGGACAACGCGGCTCGCCACATCGGTGCCGCCCGGATAGGCGGCCCCGGTGTCGTACAGCATCGTTCGCTGCCGGGTACGAAGGATGACGGCGAGGCCCTGTCCGACGTCGAGCATGCGCACATCGATGCAGGCATCCGGCGGGCCCTCCACCTCGTCGGTAACGAGGGCCAAAGTCGCCAGCAACGCCACGTGGCGACCGGGCCACGCCCGCGGCAGTACGGCCCAGGCAAGAACGGACACGAGACACAGGCTGCCAATCCTGTCGATCGACGTCGTCGTGACGAAACCATGCGGAATCCGAAGTGCATGGTCGATCACGCGTTGCAGCACCTCGACGCTTGCGCCAGCAATACGAAGACAGGCATCGCCGGCCGTGGCCAGGGGACCGTCGAGCACTACGCCAGCGAGCGTGAGCGGTACGGTTACGAGGCTGAATAGCGGCACGGCGACAAGATTCACCAGTGGCGCGACAAATGACACACGGCCGAAGTTCGTCACGGTCAAGGGCAGCAGTCCGAACAGCAGGAACACCTGCACGACCCCGAATTCAGCGCCCCTGCGCGCGAGCCGCAACACCCCCGCATCATTCGAAACTGCGGGCCTGCGCCTTGCGAACCAGAGCAGCAACAGTACCGCTGTAAACGAAAGCTGGAATCCGGGCGCCAGTGTAGCGAGGGGGTCCAGCGTGACCACGAGCAGACAGGCGGCGGCGAGAATCGCAAACGGCTGCGGCTCCCGCGACCGGAGCACCGCGAGTACCAGCAATAGCAGCATCAGGCTTGCTCGTCGCGCCGGCACCGCGAATCCCGACAAACAGGCGTAGCCGGCAGCCACTACGAGCGCGGCACCCCAGGCGATCTTCAGGTGATTGCCGCCAACGCGCAGCAGCGCACATGCCGCAACGACCAGGAACCAGGCGGCCGACGCCGCCAGGCCGACATGCAGGCCGGAAATCGCCATCAGGTGGCTGGTTCCGGATTTCGAATATCGTAGCCATTGCTCGGCCGAAATTCCGTGCCGCGCGCCGACCGATATGGCCGCGAGTACTGCCGCCGTGTTCGCATCTTCGAGGACAGACTCCAGCCGCCCGACAATGCGTTGCCGGAGACCGCCGATCAGCTCCCCGCTCTCGTTTTGCAGTCGCCGGTTGCGCTTGCCATTGACGACGTAGCCTGTCGCGCCGATGCGCTCCCGGAACAGCCAGGCCTCGTAATCGAATACCCCGGGGTTGCTGGTTCCGCGCGGCCGACGCAGCCGCACTTCCATCTGCCACACCTCGCCGATCTGCGGCCGTTCGGCCTCGCCAAACCAGCTCAGGCGCACCCTCGGCGGAATTCGCGGGTCGTCGACCGGCCGCGCCAGGAAGCTGGTCATCTGGCCCCTGCGGCGCGGAAAATCGGTGACCCGGAGTACTGTCAGCATACTGTCGCCCTGGAACTGCTGCGGCAGCCGCAGGTCGACGACGGAAAGCCCGTGCAGCGCGAACAGCGCAAGCCCGGCGGTGAACCAGGCGGCCGCCCGGCGACCGCCGGCGAGGTATGCGGCAGCGGCACCGAAAACAGCGACCGGTAATAGAACGTTAATGGAGCCAAAGCTGGTAAAGTGCAGCGCGTAAACGCCGGCCAGCAGGCTCAAACAGGACTTGATCATCGCGTTGCTGTCGCATCGGCCGGCGGCCGGGGGATTGCCCCACTCAGGTAATCGGATTCAACGACGAATGCCAAGACGCTTTTTCAGGAAGTTTGCATTCAAACGCCACGAATACGGGGAGAAGTGGTTCCTCGCACCGTTCAGTCACCTGATGCACGATCATCGCCTGTGGAGCATCCGTCGCAAGAACGTCGTGCCCGCGGTCGCACTGGGGGCATTCTTCGCTTTCATGCCTTTCCCCGGGCACCCCGTCTGGGCCACGCTCGCGGCACTGGCGCTGCGCGTGAACGTACCCATCGCGGCACTGACGACATTCATCAGCAATCCGGTGACGATGGGGCCGATGTACTTCTTCGCGTACCGTCTCGGCGCGTGGCTACTCGGGCTCGAGCAGAAGCCCTTCGAAATCGAAATGTCGTTCGACTGGGTGACGCATACCTTCGTCAACATCTGGCAGCCGATGCTGCTCGGATGCCTGCTGCTCGGCTCGGCGGCAGCACTCGTTGCTTACGTTACTCTCGACCTCGTCTGGCGCAGCTCGATCGGCCAGTACAAGACCCGCAAGCGGCAGCAACGCCAGGATCGGCAGCCCTGAGCTAGCCCCGTTCGACCAGTTGCCCTTCCTCCAGGACGAGGACCCGATCCATGCGATTGGCTATCGAGTGATCGTGGGTGACGATAACGAGGCTGGTGTGCATCTCGCGATTGAGCTCGAGCATCAGGTTGAGCACGTGTTCACCATTGCCGGCGTCGAGATTGCCGGTAGGCTCGTCGGCGAGGACGAGCTGCGGTCGCGTAATGAGAGCACGCGCCACAGCTGCGCGCTGCCGTTCACCGCCCGACAGTTCACCGGGCTTGTGCGTCAGGCGTTCACCGAGCCCTACGCGACCGAGCAGGTCGCGAGCCTTGCCGAGCGCCTCGACCATGGGCTCGCGACGGATGAGCAGCGGCATCGCGACGTTTTCCTCCGCCGTGAATTCCGGCAGCAGATGATGAAACTGATACACGAAACCGATGTATCGATTGCGCAGGTCTCCCTTCGCTTTCTCGTCGCCGCCGTGCATCGCCATGCCGTCAACCAGCACGACACCTTCATCCGGGTCGTCGAGTCCACCCATGATCTGCAGGAGCGTGGTCTTGCCGGAGCCCGAAGCCCCGATAATGGCAACGCGTTCGGCCGGCGCCACTTGCAGGTCGACACCGCGAAGAACTTCGAGGACCGAGTCGCCCTCCCTGAAGCGCCGCACGACGCCGCGGCATTCCAGGACGTTGCGCTCGCCGTCAGTCATAGCGCAGGGCCTCGGCCGGCGCCGTTTTCGCGGCGACCCATGCCGGGTAGAGCGTGGACACCAGCGCCAGCGCCAGCGCGATGAATGCGATCTTCGCGACGTCCGCCATGCGCAGTTCGGACGGCAGGTCGCTGATGAAGTACACGTCAGCCGCCAGGAACTTGATGCCGAATATCGCTTCGAGTTGAGTCACTACGGTCTCCAGGTTGATCGCCAGCAGCACGCCGAACAATACGCCGGCCAACGTGCCGACGATACCGATGACGCTCCCCTGCGTCACGAAGATCCTGAGGATACTGGCTGGACGGGCGCCCACGGTGCGCAGGATGGCAATGTCGGTCTGCTTCTCCTTCACCACCATCACCAGCGTGGATACGATATTGAACGCCGCAACTGCGACAACCAGCAACAGGATGACGAACAGTATCGACTTGGTTATCTGGATGGAGCGAAAGAAGTTGACGTGGCGGCGCGTCCAGTCACTGATCAACACGAGTGCACCGTGTTCCAGTGCGACTTCGCGGACGATGGCATTGGCATCGAAAATGTCGGTAACCGACAACCTGACCCCGGTCACACTGTCTCTCTTGCGATAGAGTTTCTGCGCGTCGCCAATGTTGATGAATGCGAGGCGGCGGTCGAACTCGTACATGCCGACACGATATATCCCGCTTACCGTGAATCGCTTGGTCCTTGGCACGACACCGGCAGGTGTCACGATACCCTCGGCAAGGGTCACGGTAACCTTGTCGCCAATACCAACCTGCAGCTCACTCGCGAGTTCCACGCCGAGCACAACATTGAAGCCGCCTGACTCCAGGCTCGCCAGCTCCCCCTCCAGCATGAGTTCTGCCACGCCGGACACGGCGTCTTCCTGCGGCGGATCGATACCGCGGATTTCCACGCCGCTCAGCTGTTCGCCGAACACCATCAGCGCCTGGCCGCTCACGTACGGCGCCGACGCCGTAACTCGCGCGTTGCCGGCAGCCGTGGCCTGCAGGTCCTGCCACCCACCCAGTTCGCCTTCGACACCCTCTATGCTCGCGTGCGCGGTCATTGCCAGCAGGCGGTCCTTGAGTTCGCGCTCGAAGCCGTTCACCACCGACAATACGATGATCAGCACCGACACCGCGATCGCAATGCCGAGCATCGAAATTGCCGAGATCAGCGAAACGAAGCTGTTGGCGCTGCGTGAGCGCACGTAACGGCCGCCGATCCATGTTTCGTAACGCTCGGCCATAAACGCTACTCGTACCTCAATGCGACTGCGGGATTGACCAGCGCCGCACGCCTCGCCGGATAGAGAGTGGCGAGCGACGTCAGCAGGAAGGCCGCTATCGAAATGACCGTGACGTCGGGCCACTCGAGTTCCGAGGGAATGCGCGTGACGTAGTAGACGTCCCCGGGCATGATCTGGAAACCGAACAACTGCTCGAGCACCGGCACGATCACGGGCACGTTGATGGCGAGCACTATCCCCAGCAGCACGCCGACCAGGACGCCCGCCCAGCCGATCATCGCGCCTTGCACAAAGAAGACCCGAACGACACCGTTCGGACCCATGCCCAGCGTGCGCAGGATTGCAATATCGTTGGTCTTGTCGGTGACGACCATCACCAGACTGGCGACGATATTGAATGCCGCGACGCCGATAATCAGGGAGAGGATCAGCGACATCATCATCTTCTCGAGCCTGATCGCACGGAAGTAGCTCGCATTCTCGACGGTCCAGTCGCTGGCCGTCACGCCCTCGAGCCGCCGCACAATATTCCTCGAGGCCGCCGGCGCGGCCATGACATCGTGAGCCCGGAAGCGAACGGCGGTGGCCTCGTCACCCAGGCCCAGGATCTCCGCGGCATCACGCGTATTGACGAGGGCGAGAATACTGTCGTGGTCCTGCAGGCCCGCTTCGAATACGCCACTCATCACGAAGCGCTCGAGTACCGGCTCCATGGTTCCGTCACCGACCGGCCGCGGTATCAGAAGGACCACGCCGTCGCCGATGCGCGCGCCGAGATCGTAGGCAAGCACCCGTCCCAGGATGATGCTGCGGCTGCCCGGCTGCAGATCCGACAGCTCACCCTCGACGAGATTGATGACGTCACCCGACAATCGGTCTTCGTAGTCGGGGTCGACGCCATGCACGATAACGGCGCGAAGATCGCGGCCGGACTGGATCATGCCCTCCAGTTCCACGATGGGTGCCGCTGCAGCGACGCCCTCCTCCGCTTCCACGTCTTTGACGAGCTGCCGCCAGTCACTGGTCACTCCGTCGCTGCCCGTTACGAAACCGTGTGCCGACATGCTCAGCAGCCGACTGCGCAACTCGCCTTCGAAGCCGTTCATCACAGACAGAATCACGATCAGCGCGGCGACGCCGAGCGCTATGCCAAGCAGTGATATAAGCGTTATGAAGGAAACGAATCGGGTGCGGCGCTTCGCCCGCAGGTAACGAAGCCCGATAAAGAGTTCGACGGGATTTATCATCGCCACGCATTAAACCACAATCGACGGATGGCGGTTCACGCCATTCAGGCCCGTTCAAACTGTGACACAGTTCTCAATACCGGCGTTTTGCGCATGGCTCCCGCAGCAAACGGACATCGATCATGTTTTTTGACCCGTCAACGGGTGCTATATTGCCTCGGCAAGCACTTGGAGAGGCATCATGCATAAGCTGCGTTTACTTACAATTCTCGGTCTGGCCCTCGGGCTGGTGGCAGGCGCCAACGCGGATACGCTGAATACCTCGGGCATCAGCGCCGGGGAAGACGGCTCGCGCCCGCTGCGCGGCACGACGCAGGCTCAGGTCGAATCAAAGTACGGCAGCCCGGTGTCGAAGAAGGCGGCGGTCGGCGATCCGCCGATTTCACGATGGGAATACGCGGATTTCACGGTCTATTTCGAGTACGACCGCGTCATCCACGCAGTCCTCAAACGCTAACCGAATCCCTCCTCCGCGAACTCCAGCGCCCGGGCATCGCCCGGGCGTTTTCATTTACCCCCGAACAACCACCCCCGGGAAACGGGCCCGACCCGCGATTGATCCCTTGCTTAGCAGGCGACTGGAGCATTTCTCTCCCTCATGGCTCCCTTCGGTCCGCTTTACTTCGGTCGAAAAACGCTCCAGTCGCCTGCGGGTCTCGACACGAGTTGCGAAGCCCGGTTCGGGGTATTTGTCGACGAGGCCTAAAGCGAGCGCAGCGAGCAGCCCGGAGACAAATACCGCAGACCGGGCTTCTCATCCTGGAACGATCGCATTTCCGGGACTGCTACCGCAGTTCGATCGAATAGACCGTGTGGAGAGACTCGGGCGGCGCGACTATAATCGCGGACCCGATTCCCGATGCTCCCGTCG